>Ga0302277_1000204_pt1 | contig 46724 bp, 32 predicted proteins | sample III_Bog_N3_1_FD_198759 | JGI IMG/M metagenome (GOLD analysis project Ga0302277, IMG submission 198759) | Peat permafrost microbial communities from Stordalen Mire near Abisko, Sweden - III_Bog_N3_1 | ecosystem: Environmental > Terrestrial > Soil > Wetlands > Peat | place: Sweden: Abisko... | reverse complement strand
TCTCCAGCCTCCAGGTCGTTGTGCCTACCAGCAAATTCCGATAAATCGGAATCTGGGGATCCCTTTTAGACCCCAAACCTTCCAAAATAATGTTTTATATTAGCCAAAAAATAAGTGTATCGGTTACGACCATTGACAGGGAATATGGTTTGTGGTACTATCGAGTTACTTTCAAATCCACAGGAGGACTAGATTGTAGTTTGATCGGTCCATGACCCAACGCAGTATTCAACGGAAAGGAGGGCGCACATATGTCGCCGCCCAACGTTCATTGCATTACAGCTGTTGTAAATATGGGCACCACGATTTTGCGCGACAGCACCGCCGGCAGCACCATCCTCACCGCCAAGGGCGCCGAGCACTAGCTCGCCGGCCAGGCGCACGAAATCGGCGCGGATTTAGATGTTGATGTGTTCCGCGCTGATCGCCGATCGGGGGCTCGATGACCGCCCCGCGCCCACTCCACCGCGCACCTCATAGTTAGAGGATTTACGCAAACGGGCCACAGGGGGCTTATGGGCCAGACACTGCACCTTCCGGTCCCTCTTCGAGGGAAGGGTGCTCCGCCCGATGATAGCCGCCGATCGGCAAATCCTGCGCGTCTCAGCCAATTAAGGCTGAATCGCGCATTGATCAAACTACAACTCTGGATTTGAGCCTTCTTAAGCCAAGTCTGGACAACCGGGATAGTCATTGTGAAAAAACACGGACTATTCTATCCGAGGGGTACCTCTCCAACCGCAGTAGCGGAAGGAGAAGTACCCCTCTTTGTTTTTTCCACTTTTTAAATTTGACAGAAAAATTAGGTTGTGATAACTTTCTCATATCAATCTCCCAGGAGGAGAAATAGTCCTTTTGGGGGAAACCTCAATGCAGTAAGGGCCAGAGCTCGGAATTGTTCACTGGTCCAGAAAAGGAGTGGATATTGATTGTTCCTATCCCTTTCACAGGCGCGGCACTTATTCCAATTTGCGGAATTGAGTCGCACCCTGCTCGCGTTGAAGATGGCGCCGTCCAGGCCGAAGTTGGCACGGATGGAATTCCACCCTAGCGTAATTTAACTCCATCGTAATAAGGACGTATAATTGTGACAACAAGTTCAAGATCTGTCAGTGTGTCTTTTGACACCATGGTCACAAACATCGCTGATGCGATAGTTGCGCATTTATACGTTTTGCAGTTTTATTGGCAAAGGCTCTAGCACCATGCGAAAAGCTTGCCAATCCTGCCGATCGACTGGGTGATGAAGCGGCGTAATCTCACAATCTCACAATTTAGTCCTATGGGAATTTCTTAGCGGCTCAGATCATGGGCCTCCCTCGGATAAACTATGAGCCTCTGCTGTGCGGATGACATCCAGCTACCGCATCGGTGCAGAAGAGATTCTCCAAAGGACTTTAACCCGCAAAGGCGGAAACTCAATTTACTAGAGTTTCCGCCTTTTGCCATGTATATTGTCTAAATCAAAAAATTTTTGTATAATCACAGACATGTGTGCCGAATGGAATACTAAGGAGGCGCATAACTTTCAAACAGGATCTTGCCAATCCTGTAAGTAGCAAATCGTACTACGAAGGCAACTAATCAAGATTGCCCGCAACCACTTTGTATCACTAGATACTTTTTACCTGCTTAAAGGTGGTCAAAAGATTGCCTGGATGTATCGGTTTGCTCCAACTCAAAAACGCCCCAACTGTAAAGTTTGGGCGTTTTGCTTTTAATCAATATTATTTATAACAAGGGGTTATATACAGTCATAGTATTACTCCCAATCAGTCTGCGGTACCCGTTTGCGGTTTTACTCCTTCAGGGACTTAACCCAAATCCCTTTCAGGAGTAAAACACGCAAACATCCCCAGACTGATTGGAATTTAGTTTTGGTTAATCTTTTCAATCGTTATAGTTATATATAAATAACCCAGTAAGTAAAAGTGGTACTCGAAGACCATCTCGGAGACCCGAAAGCATGGTCTTTGCCTTTGAGGCAAAGTTTCGGGTCGAGAGCGAGGTGCAATTTGCCGCTGGGCAAATTGACACCGTGTCTGAGAGTATCAGCTTTTACTTACTGGGTTTGGGTATCTTTAAGATAACGATTTAAAAGACTATGGTTGGTCTGCGCCAGTATCGACTCTAACTCTCAAAACTCCAGGCACATTTCTAAGTTCATCAAACAAATCATCGGAGAATGAAACTGTAGTCTTTGTTTTTATGATTTTAGGTTCCGCGTTCATTTCGCCGATGACCAGTTTAACTTCGGCGCTACCAGGATATTTTTCCAAGGCATCTTTAATTTGCATCAGGGTTTCTTGTCTGACGCTTTCAGGTAGATGAATCAATACTGAGCTATGCGACTCAATATTACTTACCGCCGAATTATAGACATCGTCTTCCGGCAAAGTTTTTATGTCTTCCACTATCAATTTAAAATCCTCATCGCGGTCAGAAAGTCTTCCGGATAATTCCACGACATGATCTACGTCCACAAAAGTCTGAAGCTTTTTCAACGTCTTAGGGAAGACAATCGCTTCAATAGATGCGGTTCGGTCATCAAGTTGCAAGAAGAGCATCGGTTCAGATGACTTTGTCAGAGACTTTTTTATTTTAGAAACGATTCCACCGAGCCTGACACTACCTCCAAGCATCTCCAACTTTAAAGATGAGATAGGTAACAAGGTAGATAAAACTTTGCTATATCTATCTAACGGATGGGAAGAAACATACATACCTAATAGCTCTTTTTCCCAGACTTGCATATCTCTCTGTGTCGCTGGCTCGCTTTCTTTCAAATAGAAATTTTCTGGTTCCATGGATGCACCAAACAAACTGTTCTGTCCGGATTCCAAGGACTTTGTATAATTTCTAGCGAATTCCAGAATGCCCTCGGTATTTTGCAATAAGGATCCTCGTTCTCCAAAGGAATCCAATGCACCAGATTTGACCATGGCTTCCCACGATCTACGATTCATGCTTTTGCCGTTGATACGTATGACCAAATTTTTTAAGTTCTTGAATGGACCGTTGGCTTTGCGTTCTTCTTTGATACGCGAAATGACATCCACTCCCAAATTCTTGATGGCTTTCAATCCAAAACGAATAGTCTTTGCATCAATAACCGTAAAACTTCCTAGAGACTCATTTATATCAGGAGGCAACACGGCAATACGCATTTTTTTACATTCTTCGACAGCCTCAGCAATTTTTATAGGATCACCGCTTTCCGCAGTCATGACAGCGGCCATGAATTCTACCGGATAATTCGCTTTCATATATGCCGTCTGATAAGAAACGGTAGCATAAGATGCCGAATGAGATTTATTGAATCCATAAGCGGCGAAAGGTTCAATCCAAGCCCAAAGTTCTTCAGCTTTTGGTCTGGTGAATTTTGAATGATCAACACAACCACTGATGAACTTTTCTCTTTGCTTTTGCATTTCTGCTGGAATCTTTTTACCGACAGCCTTGCGAAGTTTGTCAGCGTCTTCCCAGGTATATCCGGCGATTTGCACAGCCATCAACAGAAGGTCGTCCTGATAGACTAAAATTCCATAGGTTCTGGAAAGAATTTTTTCTAAAGAAGGATCCAGATATTTAACCAATTGAGGATTTGAGGCGCGCTTAATATATTCCGGAATGAATTGCAAAGGTCCTGGGCGGTATAAGGCGATCATGGCCATGATATCGAATATATCTTTTGGATGAAGTTCCTTTAGATATCTGGTCATTCCTGAGCTGCCAAGCTGGAAGACTCCGAATGTATGCCCGGCTGCCAACAGATCAAAAGTCTTTTTGTCTGGATGAGGGAGTTTGTATATATCAATCTTTTTTCCGTAGCGAGCTTCGACAATATTGATAGCTTCTTGCAATATGGAAAGATTGCGAATTCCAAGTAAATCGATTTTGAGAACTCCGATAGCTTTAGCGTCAACGTTAACGTCTAAGGCATGCATGTCATATTGTGTAATCAAACGTTCGCCATCCGGTTCTTGCTGAACTGGCATGTAATCATTCAGCTCTGTAGGAGTAATGACAATTCCAGCGGCGTGTACGGAGGCATGTCTGGCATTACCTTCAAGTTTTTTGGCGATGTCGATTATCTTTTTGGTTTCAGGATCTTTTTTGTAGATCTCTTCAAATTCTGGCGCGATAGCAATAGCCTTATCTATGGTCATATCAAAACCTTGCTTGCCGATTGGAATCATTTTGGCGATGCGGTCGCACTTACTATATGGCGTTCCTAGGGCTCTGCCGACATCACGAATCGCCGCTCTGGCCTTCATCGTTCCAAATGTAATAATTTGTGCAACTTTATCTTTTCCATATTTGCGGGTGATGTAGGCAATGACATCGTCACGGCGATCGTCAGCGATATCCAAATCGATATCGGGAGGAGTCGGACGATACATCGTCAAAAAGCGTTCAAAAGAAAGTTGAAAATAAATTGGATCGACGTTTGTGATTCCCATAGCATATCCAACCATGGAGCCTGCGGCCGAACCTCTGGTGTTTGTAATCACATCCATTTTGTGTGAGGCATTAACAATGTCTGCCACGACCAAAAAGTATGTGTCGAAACCTTTTCCGATGATAATACCTAATTCGTATTCAAGACGGTCGATAATCAACTGAGGCAAGACGCCTTCGCTATCGCCATAAATCTTTTTGGCTTTTTCGTAGACGATTTCGCGTAAATATTCGGATGTGGTTTTACCATCAGGAATTTCATAAATAGGGAAGTATCTCTGACTGATTGGAATATCTATTTTGCATCTTTCGGCGATCTTACCGGCGTTGCTTATAGCTTCTGGATAATCGGCAAAAATTCTTTCCATCTCTTCTGTGGAATGCAAAGAAAGATTATGAGCGGTCATATTTAGTCTGTCGGTATCGTTTACATTTCTACCGGTACCGATACAAACCAAGACATCCTGTGCTTCCGCGTCTTCTTCTCTGAGATAATGAGAATCCGCGGTCGCCACTAATCCGACGCCGTATTCTTTGGCTAATTCCGCTATTGCTGCAATATTCTTTTCGTTTTTTGGATCGGATTTTTTGGAAGTCCTTTGGATTTCTAAAAAGAAATTATTCTTACCAAAAATTTCCAGATATCTTTCTAAGACTCTTTTGGCTTCTTCTTTGCCTTGTGACAACAAAGTGCGGTAGATCTCTCCGCGAGGACAACCTGATAGGGCGATAATACCTTCACCAAACTGACCTAGCGCATCCTTGTCGATTTTTGGTTTGTAATAGAATCCCTCGAGGTGGGCGATGCTTGTTAGACGCATCAAATTCTTATAGCCCTCGTATGTTTCAGCTAATAAGGTTATATGATAGTAGTCGTCGTCGACTTTCGGCTGCTTGTCATGCAGAGTGCGAATAGCTACGTATGCTTCGACTCCGATGATTGGTTGAATACCTTCTTCGTTGGCGTGGTTATAGAATTCAATCGCTCCATACATTGTTCCGTGATCGGTGAGAGCAATTGCTTCGAACTCCAACTCTTTAGCGCGTTTAATTAAATCATCGAGCTTTGGAAGTCCGTCTAGTAGTGAGTAATGGCTGTGTACATGCAAATGCGCAAATTTCATATGGCTATTATAGCATGCTCAATCATGTCTTGCTTTCCAATCAGTCTGCGGTACCCGTTTGCGGTTTTACTCCTTCTCGGGTCAATCAGTGCTTCAGCCTAGGAGTTTTCCTTTCAGGAAAAGCTCTCCGGCTTCCGTACTGTTGCCCCTCTCCCCAGAAATGCTTTGGCATTTCTGGGGACCCCTTGTAAACAAAAGATTTATATTCATCTACGCAAACATCCCCAGACTGATTGGAATTAAGTTTTGGTTAATCTTTTCAATCGTTATAGTTATATATAAATAACCCAGTAAGTAAAAGTGGTACTTACTGGGAAATATAAAAGAAAAGACTTTATCAGTCGTGTACGCGCAGGGGAGAACTTCTTCTACAGCTTGCGACGCCCTCGGAGCGTGGTGTTGCTGTAGAAGAAGTCCTACCCGGAGCTTGTACACGACTGATAAAGACCTAAACGACACAGGGTCTGAGAGTATCAGCTTTTACTTACTGGGTTTAAGTTATCTCTAAGATAACGATTGGGAAGATAAACTAATTATTAGCCAAAATTTGAACTGCGTCTTGTAATCTCTTTGCTTTGATCACTTCAATTTTTGGACTGGAAGAAAGTTTAGTTTGTGGCACGATTACTCTGGAGAATCCTAACTTTTGTGCTTCGGCTATGCGCTTTTCCAAACCTGGAACAGTACGTATTTCACCCGACAAACCTAATTCTCCGATAACAACTGTATCTTTAAATTTAAAATCTTTGATGCTGGAAATAATAGACAAGGCCACGGCCAAATCTGCGGTCGGGTCTGAAATCTTCATACCACCAACAACGTTCACATAAATATCATGTGAAGATAGATCTATTCCTGCGCGTTTGGAAATTATTGCGGTGAGTAGCTGCAGGCGATTTTGGTCGTATCCAGAAGCAGTACGCTTTGGATAACCGAATGGCGATTTTGCCGTCAAAGCTTGGATTTCCAATAACAATGCCCTGCTACCTTCGATGATCGCAGTTACTGCGTTACCAGGAGTCTCAGTATCGCGTTCTTGCAAAAACATCTCCGAAGGATTTGAGACTACATGCATTCCTTTTGAAGTCATCTCAAAAACCGCGACTTCGTTTGTCGTGCCAAAACGATTTTTTACACTACGCAAAATCCTAAACGATGCGAATCTCTCCCCTTCCAAATATAGAACAGCGTCGACCATATGCTCCAAAGTTTTTGGTCCGGCTAAATATCCTTCTTTGGTTACATGTCCAATGAGTATAAAACTTATATGCCTTTCCTTTGCCATGCGCATAATCATCTGGGTCACCGCGGAAACTTGCGAGACGCTGCCAGCAACTCCGTTTGCCGCATCGGTATACATCGTCTGTATAGAATCTATCACTACCACATCCGGAGAAATTTCTTCGACCGTCGCGAGAATTGCCTCTATCTGTGTGTCGGCAATCGCCAATATTTTATTTTCATTTTGCTTTTCATAATCCAAACGGTCAGCGCGAATCTTTAACTGGTGCAAGGATTCTTCGCCGCTCACGTAAAGGATTTGCCCTTTGGCCAAGGCGGCAATCTCCAGAGCCAATGTCGATTTGCCGACGCCTGGATCGCCACCGAGCAAGACCAAAGAACCGGAAACAATTCCGCCGCCAAGAACTTGGTCTACATCGGCAATGCCCGTTGAAAATCTTTTTGAATGTTCCGTACCGATTTCTGAAAGTATGCTCACCTTTAAAGTCGTACCTGAAGTCCTCAAAGACCCTCGATTAGAAGAAACTTGTTTTTCCTCTACTAAGGTGTCCCAACTTTCGCATTCATTGCATTTGCCTTGCCAACGCGGATAAACCGCGCCGCAATTGCTGCATTTGAATATGGTTTTAGTCTTTGTCTGCATAGATATAGAATAGCAAAAAGCCGCTCAAAAAGCGACTTTTTATTTAATATAAATTTAATTTAAAATTTATTGAGCAGAAGATACGGAGTTGCTAGATGTCGTGGTATTAGTAGAAGAATTCGACTGATTTGTAGAGGTGCTTGCGGACTGGTCCGCCGTAGCTCCAGCGGAGGCGGATGAATTTGTAGCAACCGGAGATACTACATTAGTTGCAGGAACACTATATAAATATCCATCATTTGTATTTGTAAAATACAAAGTTTTGCCGTCATTAGAAACAAGGATATTTGCGATATTCAAGTCATAGCTATTTCCGCTATATACTTCTACTTTTTTTCCTGAACTAATCGTGTAAGACCAAAGCGAATCAGAATTATTTCCAGCCTCTGGAGAAGCATAATATAGTGTGCTGCCATTCGAATTAAATGCTAGCTTATCAATGGAGATGTCTACTCCTAAAGAAGTCGAACCGTCAGATTTATTTGTAGACCCTAACCAAAGAGTGGCATCTGAAGAGTTAGAAGCATTATAGGAATTATAGACGTAATGTATGCCATCGTTGGACCACAAAGCAGAATTTACAGAATTAGTCTTTATCGTCGTCAACTTAAGAGTATTCAAAGTAATGTAATAAAGTTTACCATTTTTTGGAGACCAAGAGTCGTAAGCAAGAACGGCGCTTCCTAAAGGTGAAAGGGCTAATGTGTCGTCAGACTCTGGCATCTTCGTAATCAGTGTTTTGTAATTACCAAGATTCGGATCGGCTATGTCTAAAGACGAACTACCGTCGGTATTTTGCCAAATATAAACGACCTGGGTACCGCTAGGCATAAACTGCACTTCTTTAACATTCGCTGGATACTGAGTAAAGGTTTGCTGTGTACTGCTGTAATAATTATAGGTTTTGGTCCCATCTGAATTGCTTGTGACGATTATGAAATCGCTATTTTGTGGAGCCCAAATAGCATCATCGACCTGTAAATTTTTAGGCAGAACGAACTTCTTAAGATTGGCATTACTCAAATTTAGCTCTTCCAATGACCCCTCAGAATTGAAGTACCAGACTTCACCTCCAGCTAAAGATAGGATTGGCGCGGTGACTTTTTCGTTGCTTATCTTTGTCGGCTGAGTAACGGTCGGTGTAGGAGTTGGTGTAGGTGTAGGAGTTGGTGTAGGCGTATTCTGAGTTGTTGTAGGAGTCGTAGTTGTAGTAGTAGGGCTTTTTTTAGAAAGTGTTAAAAATATTACTACACCGATAATAATTATTAATGTGAGTATGCCACCTAGAATTATATAAACTTTCTTATTCATCATGAGCCTAAATGTAAATTATTAGTTTTTGTTTTGAAAGATTTAATACTTATATACATTATATACTATTTTATTCCAAACGAGGAGCAATAATCCGGAATAATACCAACTGTCGATGGAGCCTTAGTCACAGCACCAGTCAATCCTGTGCAATAAGCATATATTATTGTGATTATAAATAACAATATCAAAAATGCAACCAATAAATCCATAAGTATGATGGTAATCATTTTCCATTTAGAGAGTTGGTGCCATTCTGGAGATTGTGCAAAGACTCCTATTAACATATAAATGTTAAGCGCTGGCAAACCATAAAGCGCGCCTGGAAAAACTTCCAATGTTGAGTACCATAAAAAATCTACAAGCCATGTTCCACCAGCTGATTTTGCTAGATCTTTGCCACCTTCAAGTACTGCGGATGTATCGCCTTTCTGCAGACTATCTGCAATTTTTCCTGCAGATTGAGCAGCCGCAGCAGTGCCACCAGAAGCTCCATTTTGCGCAATTGGGGTCTGGCCCGTTTTAGAGTCTGATTCCTTTGCTTTACCCAAAGCACCATTGGTAGCATTCCATTCGGCAAGGGCCTTTTGTTGAGAAGGGCTGTTTATAATCGGAACACCATTTTCGTCTAGTAGTTCTTTCGGATGTGATGTTGGTGGAGTAAAAAGATCTGATCCCCTGCCGTTACCGTTCGAATGATCGTATTTATGCAGAGCATCCCTTAATCCTTTACTATCCGGACGAGCTAAATACTTAGCTATGGCTGGATTATCATAAAAGTTTAAATCGGAATGATTCTTTTGTGGCTGTGATTGGGGTCTGACCCCGGGGTCAGACCCCAAATTATTATCTTGTACCGGTTCCATTACGCCCCCTTTCCAGCTTCCGCGAGTTCATCTTTAGCCGCATCTTGTTCTAAAAGCTGTTTAGGATCCGTGGTTATGATTTGATCTTCGACATAAGAAGCATAAATTTTGATTGCCGCGTGCTTAAGACCGGCAAAGAAGATTCCTTCTCCGACATCGCTTTCCAATAATAAATATTTTTCTCCTTCGGTCAAAAAGAAAGTCTCAGCAATGACATTGATTGCCGCAGGCGATTGCTTCAAGAGCAACTGCAAAGATGAGTTTGTCACGATTGGTTTTCCATAAGGGCTAGCCATAAAATCGTTGACATCCTGAGTGATCGTAGTCAAACCCAAATAATACTTTCTGCAGCGCTTGGCAATTCCAAGAATGAATTTTGCAGAATCTTCAAATTGCATGACGATCCAAGCTTCATCCAAAACCAAATAGCGTCTCTTGAGCTGAGAACGGACAACGTTCCAAATATGGTTAACCAAAACATACATGGCGATCGGACGGAGCGAATCTTCCAAATCACGAATGGAAAAAATAACCAATTGATTATTGAGGACGACGTTTGTCGGTTGATTCAATATTCCAGAAAAAGTTCCTTCTGTATATTTTGTGATTCTGTTAACAAGCGATTCCGCGCCAACCATACCTCTGAGGATCTCAACTAAGTCGCTCATTGTCGGAGGTTGCACCGTACGTAAATCACTCTGCTCGGTAATATCCATCTTCGCGTAAGTCTGCCAGAGAGCCTTATCCATGACCGATTCTTCTTCTGGCGTAAGTTTGCCCAACATTAAGTTCATCAAGCCCATCAATCCGATGATCGCGCTTCGCAAGATATCGGCATTGTCTTCTCCAGGCAAAGGCAGTGGCAAATCAAAAGGATTTATTCTGGAATCGGAATTCAAAGAAATACTGATATATGTTCCGCCAACGGCATCAGCCAAATGTTGATATTCGTTTTCAGGATCAATGATAATCACGTCAACGCCGACCATTAGACTACGCAAAATTTCTAGCTTAACCGCGTATGATTTTCCGCCTCCAGACTTAGCAAAGACAACCATATTCGCGTTTTCCATTTGGAAGCGATCAAAGATAATCAAACTATTATTATGCCTGTTGATTCCATAGAGTATCCCCTGGTTTGAAGAAAGTTCCGCGGAGATAAACGGGAAAGTCGTCGACAAAGGCGAGGTGTTCATGTTTGCGGCGACGTCAATCAAATCAGTAGCTATAGGCAAAGTCGAATTCAAACCATCCTGGGTCTGTAATAGAGCTCGCTTTGTGATAATCAATTTTGAGGCTAAAGAACTTTCCAGCGCGCTGGAATATCTGTCTAATTCTTTTAAGTCGTTAGCGTAAATCGTAAAGTATAAAGCGAACTTGAAAAACTTCTCCGTCCCCTGCATCAACTGATCACGAAGATTTTCAACGTCTTGATATGCAGTCTCGAGCATTGGGTCGCGCACCGCGCCCTTTTCATCGTTTATCGACATGGATGAACCCAACTGTCCGACTTTAGATTTAAGCTTCTTTAATATTTCCGCGGAGTTTATCGGATATATGAACATGGACATATCCATTGGCGTTTCCAAATTGATGACATCCGAAAGCCAACCTGTAGAAAGAAAACGCGGATAAGTCAAAACAAAGAAGCTTCTGCCGAATTTGCCGTTCAACTCAAAATACGAATTCGTAAAATTGGCGGCAGAAGGCGCAATAATATCGCGGAGAGAAACTAAGTTTTTCTCGTATTCTTGCTCGGCAGTCAAAATATTCTGCTCGTTCTGTCTAGCGGCTTCTTGCTCAGAAAGTTTTTGCTGCCTTGCTTCTATTTCTTCTTTTGTGACTGGTGAAAATAATGCCATTATGATTGGATGTTAATATCGTTTAGTTTGGAAGCATCAAGCATCTGCCCCGCCCCAAAATTGTATGAGTTATAAAGAAGCTCTATTATCTCTTCTGTCTTCAGCTGGGCCGAGCGCAACCCCAAGCTGTTCAGACCGGTCATGACAGTTTGTGTTCTCTGATCAAGTTTTACTTTGTTATCCTGAAATTGTTGGTTAGCATCCACAGTCACCTTATCAGCGTCAGCCTTCTTGCCAAGTATGCCACCCGTTTTAGAAGAACCCGCGGCCGCGCCATAAGGGACAATTACATAAAAAGTCTTACTCATAATACTGGCATTGTCTATAAGCTTGCCGATAAATTCAATATATTCAGAAGTCTGCACTCTGAGCAGCTCGTTGGTCTGTTGTTCCATCATCTTACGCAACTGATCGAGATACGAACCAACATCCATGACTCTTGATTGCATAAGAATTTGAATTTCAAAATCAAGAGAATTCAAAAAATTCTGGTATCCATAGATCAGACCGTTTTGTTCATCCTGATTCTTCAAAGCAAAATTAGTACTGGAAACGGCAACGACCGAAAGATACGTTCCATTTTTTAGCACCAAAGTATCCCCTTTGATTTCCTGGAATGCCAATAAGTTTTGAGTGCTTGTCGCTGAATTTTTAGTTTTGGTTGCCATAATAATTCCTGTTAATTAAGTCTGATTCTTCTTGCGGTTGTTGATCCAAAAGTAAAGAAAGTTTTTTTAGCTTACTCTGGGGAGATTCTAAATCGGCAGGTACTAAAGTGCTGGCATTCTTATCGTCTTTTTTGGAAGCATTCAATTTTATACTTACAGAATCCAGGCTTGGAGCGGTATGCTTGAATACATAGACTCTCGGCTGGGTCACGAACTTTATCATAAGAGGAATATTGTTATAGAGCTGCCTGCCGTTGAACGGAGCAAAGGCAAAAATCACGCCAGCCAGGGAAATCAAGGCAGCGATAAAATAAAAGGCTATACCTAGCCCAACAGCTTTAAAGATAACGACATCAATAAGACCAGTACCAAAAACGATACCGAACTGCTTTAAGGTCAGTGCCCCTATGATTTTGTCCTCAGAATCTATAAATTGTGGTACGGCGAATTGCATATATTTATTATATCAAAATTCTTTCCAAGCTTTTCCTAAAATCGGTAAAAGCCTCGAATTCTTCAAGCGTCATCGCGGATTGTCCTTGCAGAGAAATATTTTTTTGGTATTTTGCCCAAACCGCATCGCGGTCTTGGTTATCATCGTTCAACAAAGAAAATCCTAGATCGTAATAGCTTTTATAAAGAGGACTCTTTTCGACTTGTCCAAGAATGGCGGTAAATTTAAATTTCTGATTGAAGACAGTGATTTTTTTAAGCAAGTTAACGAGCACTGCCTGTGGGCCAGCACCGCTGCGCAAATATTTCAAATCGATTTTCGCCAGATCTTCTGGAATATTTACTTCAAACGATGGCTTGATTACTGGACCTGATGCGCTCATGCTCTTCATCAATGGAGTGTTCTTGCTGGCTTGGTCTTCACCAACAATTGCTGCCTGTGTGATTACAGATGAGATAGGTAGATTATTTGATGGTCCAGATTTTTCCGCGCGCAGTTGCTGCTGCCATATCGGTACGGTCGAATGAACTATTGGACCGACTTGTGGTTTTACAATTGGCGCTTGCTGCCCCACTTTTGCGGGAATCTCAAATTCTTCGGGAATAATTCCGGAGTTTAAATCTTTTTCTTGTAAATCCGGTAGACGCCAATTCGTCGGTTGAACTGTTGCTTGTTGTTTAGCTACAACTGTAGGATGCGGCATGACTGATTGTTTATCGGAAAGATTCAAATAGCCCGGTGTATCCTGCCATGATTTTGGAGAACTGACAGCCGCAGTACTTTTTTTATTTTTAGCCAGCATTAAAATACTCTCCAGCTCTTGAATTTGGAAGTCACTCATTTCCGGCAAGAACTGAAGCCATTCACTCTTTTCATTTTGAGACAACAACGCGGAGGCTAAAACCAGAGCCCGAATACGTTGTATATCATCGTTCCGCATAATTAAATCCTTTAGACTCTTCTTTAATTATTTTTCCGCGCGCTGTTTGAGATCTTCCAATTTATGTTCAATTTTTTCCGATTCCAAATCCATTGGTGAGTATGCCGATGTCTTCGCTTTGATTTCTATTGTACCATCTTCGTGTCTTGTGACTTGATCCTGCGGTGGTTGTGCTTGTTGCGTCTCAGTCGAATTCCCCTTTTTTACATTTGGCATATTCGCATAAATCAAATCGTCGTAAAACTTTAAAAGCTTCAAGAGAATCTGTCTTTGCCCTTGCGCTAAAGGTTTTGTATTCTGACTTTGGTCTATATAATTCAATCTCTCGACTGTTCCCCTATGCGCCACCTTTGACGGGAACCTGGAATAATCCAACACCCAATATTTTACCTGCGGCAAATAACGTTTACCTTCGACCTCCACAGGGAGAGTTCCAAAACCCTCCGTGTTGCTTTCCAAGTCGTGAGCATAAACAGCTAAAATTTCTTTTATATAATCGTAGCTTTCGTACAAAGAAAATATTTCTCTAAGCAAATCGTCTGGATCGAAACCTTTTTGAATAGCATAGAGCAAACGCTTTTGCAAAAGATTGGATTGATCTGACGGAGCGAATCCAGGGAAGGCGGCAAAGGCCAACAGCGCCCAACACTTTTGGAACTCATCATAAAGTTTTGGGTTTTTGGAAGTAAGCTCCGGACCATTATCAACCAAGACTTGAGAGATATAGTTAACCAAATCAATTTGATCTACCAAATATCCAGAATCGATTTGATCTTCCACTTCTTGCTTGATAAGCTCAAAACCCTCATCTGAAATGGGGTTTTGAATTTGATTTTTTAATTCTGAGATATCTGAGAACATATTTTATATTTTGGGATTATATATAAAGACAGGAAATGAATTAAATGCCATCTCCATCTATAAAGCCTGTAGAAGTTGGAGAAGTTGGGTTTGTTGTTTGTGTTGGTATAGGAACAGTAGGTGTTGTTGGTACAGTTGTCGATGCAGGAGTTTGTGCCTGAGCAGCTGCTGGCTGTTTAGGCTTAATCTTCTTATTAATCTGAGCTATCGTATCTGTATCCGTAGCCGGAACGGAATCGACAACCATTTTAAGAAGCTCGTTATTTGTTTTATTAATAGCGTCTCTATGGCTTTGCAATTGTGTAGCGACAGCGGTCTTCAAATCGTTAGATTCTTGTTCAGTAATCGGACCCGTTGGGCTATGCGTCAGGTGAGAGACGTCGATGTTTGAAATTGCATTACTCGAAGTCATGGTATTAATCATACCGACACGATTCTTAACATTCATATTTGCAAGCATGCTTGCCGATGCTCTATTAGCGATATCCTTGTCACCTGCAGCTGCAGTAACGATAGATTCTTGAACCGCATTATTAGCATTCACATTAGTTATGTCCTTCAAATCAATTTTGAGTACAGAGGCAGTATCCATCTTACTGACCGCGGTAGCTGCATGATTAGTTCCTGTATCTTCATTGCTATACGCGCCGAGCTTGTTGAGATATTTTGAGTTTAATTTATCAGCAACCTGTTCCGAAGGAGATGAGGTCACTCTTGTTATGATGGCATCAGCAACTGTTTTATTATCTATTCCGTCAGGCTTAATTCTTGAAACATCATCAGCTTCCATATTATTTATAAAATTGGCCCTAGCAGTAAACATGTCTGCCCTATCAGCATAGGCTGCACCTTGATTCTTATCCAATCCAATAAGAGACAAATCTTTATTCGCCTTACCTATCTCTTCTAATTTGTCATAGAAAAGCGAAGTATTAGTACCTGGCGGCACCATATTAGAAATACCATCGGCAATATCTTGAGCTGATGTGGGATGCCCTAAAGTTTTTTCAATATCTTTTTTAAGCACACCGCTTTTCGCTGCAGCACTTAAAGCAGAAACCATTTCTTGACGACTTTCTGAGGTATTTCTATTTCTAAGAGAATCAAAAGTCGTACGCCATTTTCCCGGATCCATATTTACATATTTGGATATTCTCTCGTCTTCTTTCTTTTGCAAAACAGCGACATCGGCTTTATTATCAAAACCTGTCCTTCTCAAAGTCTGCAAGCGCTGGGCTCTCGCTTCAGCCACTTCTTTTGCCGTCTTATTCTTTGCTTGCGTACCCGATCGCCATGCGTTATAACCTTCCATAGGATTCAATGCGAGGTTAGCCAAACGTCCGGCAAAACCAGCTCCCCCACTACGAGGAGCCCCGTTCGCATCAAAAGCAAGTTTGCCGCCAAGATTCTGACGACCTCTATCGAATCCTTCTTTGGTATAATTAGCACCTGCTTTGATGCCTGCACCCGCCCAACGCTGTGGTGCACCAAAGACCTTATCTTTGTATGTTCCAAATTGTTTAGCAACCATTTGGCCAGCAGCACCGCTCATGGATGCGGCGATACTTATAGCCATACCCAAACAAGCGGCGACCAAGATTGCGGTCAATATATCCGTGGCAACAGTTTGGAAAGTTCCTACACCATTCAATGCCGAACCAGCACTATTTATAGTACCAGCCACAAAAGTCGCTTGTGTAGTCGCAAGTAAAGCACAAATATGTAAGAAAAGGGCTAAAATTGGAGTCAAAAAAGTATATTTCCAAAAATTACTCCACCACATACCGCTATATTTACTAAGACCTTTAATCGGGAACATGCCAAAAACATAACCAACCGGAGACGTCATCAGTAAAAGCCACAAAGCGATTATCCTGATAATCAAGAATGCGGTCAAAGCAACGAGCGCGAAAAGAGAAACTATAGCAACGAGCAAATAAAGTACGTCACTGAATAAAGCCACTCCAAGACTGCTGAATGTACTGGCAGAGATAGTGCTTAAGTGCGATAAAGGAGCCGTCATTAATTGATACGCCAAATTATCAATGACTATCGCGCTCTGACAAGTCGTAATGCTTGATGTCTGACAGACCCCAAGGAATTGCGCTTGAGCAACGTCAGCAACGCCAATTATAGCTTGAGAAAATGCCAAACTAAAATTAACCGTCAACGCGGCAATAACCAACGCGGGAATCGTTTTGTGCCAGTCGTATCCATTCAAACGCAAAATTGTACTCATACCGAGAACGATCATTGCCGCAATAAATAGGATGTTACATATGTTTCTTATAAATACCCATTCCTGCACGATAACCGCGGAAAAAGCAGCCGTGTGCGGCTGAATATTTATGACCATAACCATTATCGGAACAAGCAAATGAGTAGTTAGCCACGCCAAAATGTTCGTGGTCATTTCCATGATTGCGCCGACAACTCGACCAACTATACAAGTGATGCCGGAAATGCCACCGGAACAAGAATCGCCACTAGCAGTTGCGACCGCACCATTTGTTCCAGTAACGTTACCGCTTGCATCGAGAGTGTAAGACTTTGTCTGTTTTTGAGTGCCATCGTTATTCGCAAGCGTAGCAACCACATTAATCGTATTGCTACCTTGTTTCAAAGTTACAGGTTCACTGGAACCGTTTATATTGGCGGCTAAATTAGTACCATTAACATTCCAAGCCCAGCTTTGCACAGTTGGGGCATTACCAGTTGAATCATTTGGAAGAAGGCCCGAACTCAATGTGGCCACACATTGATAATTGAAACCAGATGTCGGAGTACAATTTAACATGACAAGGTCAGTGGCAGTTGCTATACCACTAGTAGAAGTACTGATCGTTACAGGTGGTGACGTAATTGGAGAACCAGGACTACTTGTATTAGTGACGGTTGCTGTTAGGTAATACGATCCAGGTTGAAATGTATATAAAAAATTAGATTTATTTTGATTTAAAGGAACAGGTGCGCTACTACTAGTAGTAGATGGGGCTGCTTCCCAATCCCAACTCCATCCAGTAGAGGTAGTCGCACCATTTGCTCCGCCTACTACAACTTTACCAGAAGGATCATCAATTTCTCCTATGATTCTATATTGTCGTGCTCCAGAGGAATTAGTAGAACTAGCTTGTCCAGTAGTATCCCAATTTGCACTGGTAACTTTGACTTTATATCCCACTGTAGAACCTGTATTTACAATAAGGGTTGAAGAGCCAGGTAAAGTTACAGTTTTCTCTATAGTTCCATCGTATACGCAACCAGGCAGACTAGTTAAAGTAACATTGGCTGTATACGTTCCTGCAGGAACAGAAACTGTAGACGACCCCACCGGAATGGCAGTTAAAGAGTCTTCAAAATCATTTTTGTTTTCAGGTAAGGGTATAGGACTCTGTAAATTACCACCAGTAATTTGCCATGAATATGAGAAAATATTTGTTTCATCGTCGCCAACAGCATCGGTAACTTTTGTATAAAAGTGGTATTTTTGATCACCAGTAGAATTATAATCTGAACTAGTGCTCTTGACCGAAAAATTATTAGCACTAGTAATGATTACGGTGCTCCCAGTCGCACAAGTCGTCGCATATACAGGTTGCGTAAAATTCAAAATGCCGAACAAAGAAAAAATTATAGAGCCTAATAAACCCGCAGCTAAAAACTTATATCCTTTAGTTTTTTTAAAGAATCTTAAGGTCTTTATTTTCCTAAATAAGTTTTTTATTTTTGTTTCCATAATAGGATTATATTTTTCAACTACTATTTTGACTTAATCGTTATCGTATCTGTTTCTATTGCCGAGACTGTCGAACTTCCACTGTTCATGCCCCAAACCTGCAAAGTATAAGTCTGTACCGCTCCGGATATCGTTTCTGGTTTTGAACCTGTCAAAGAAAGTTTATCAGATGTAGCAGAACAATCGGAAACCGAGCAAGGCGTGAACGCCGCATACTGCGAGCCACTTACTCCAGAGGCATTCCAATTTATCGTATAAGTCTCTCCGACAGCAAGCGCTACTGATGTCGACGAGGATGAACTCGTAACAAAATTACCGCTGCTATCTAAAGCATAGAAAGTTCCATAAGTGCTTGGGGTGGTAGAAGTGTTAGTCGAAGTAGTCGTCGTAGAAGGTGTAGTCGTCGTAGAAGTTCCCTTATCGGCAATTGCCGCACTACCGCTTCCTGAACCCAAAATACTCTGCTCAGCAATTGCAGCAAAAGCACGTCCTAAAGTACTGCCAAGTGCTAAGGCAATTGTACTCAAGTGATTGTTTGGAGGATTTGATTGCCTATTAAACAAACCTGTTAATTCTCCAGAAAGTGCATTTCCTACATAAGCTCCAGGATTTTGCAAAAGACAATCGGTTTGTGTTGCCGCACTGGCACCACTAGTTGAATTATTTTTTCCAGTATTCGTCGCAGTTTTTGCACAATTAGCTGAATACGAGGACTTGTTTCCATTTCCTGTACTTATATCTTTATTGGCAGCAGTATCGGCTTTGCTCTTAACGCTAGTAGTTTTATCCAAACTTGCAAAATATTGTCCGCCGACTCCGCCTAAAGGATTCATCGAACTTGCCATAAAATTTTCTGCCCCAGTTCCGATTTTTGCGGTTGAACTTGTATTTGGATTAAAGAAATTCAAAGCTTGTTTTTGCAATAAAGGATTCAAACTGGTTTTTTGAACTGGATTAGTAGTGATGTCTGTAATCATCGATTGAACCACATACTGCCCGACGGCATCATTACTGAGCTTAGCATCATTATTCATTGCCTGCACGGCATAAACTTGTTTTGATAAATTATCGGCATATTGCAGATAGCTTCCAATTTTATACTTACTAATCATTCCATTTATCGCTTTACTTGCTAACCCTCCCGCCATGCTTTCGACGAAGCTTTGCAAGATACCTTCTCCTAAGTCTGTAGCGAATTCTTGAATATTAATCAAAGTAATATCACCCATTCCAAAAATGGCATTTGCTGGTTTAGTTGGCGTGATTATAGCAGCAGAAGAAATTAATATTGCCAAAAACAATACGGAGGCTGATTTTTTAGAAAACAATATATTTTTTATTTTATTAAAATATTTCATTTTCTTTTTATTACTGGCCATTATAAAAATCACTGGCATTCTGATAATTGGATAATGCTCTAGCCGCTGATGTAGATAAGTCACTCCCAGCGCTACTAACATCGGAAGTATTCACATTAACTTCTCCCCCGCTAGACACAGAGTTTAGTAACGTTGTTATTTTAGACATAAAAGTACCATACTTCTGGTAATTATCTACATAACCTTCTTCAACTTCTTTTATGCTAGAAGGTACTGTAAGTTTTTGGACAGCAGACAAAATCACTGCAGCCTCAGCAGTATAACTTTTAGCCGTAGCGGCGTTTAGGCTTTGTAAAGGATCAGTCATCAACGCAGTATTCTTTGTCGGATCAAATACAGCAATCGTAGAACTTAGCGTATTCAAATAAGCCAAGATGTTCGCTGTGGAATTATCCGACGATAAATGCAAAGTACTTTCGTCAAAACCAGGGACAGCCTGCAAGTCTGGACTTGTTGCCGCTACACCATTATCTGTAGTTGTATAGACAACCTGGTTAGAAGGATCTTGTCCTACATTTCCAGCTGGACCAACACTGCCAGAAATCACCTGTTGAGCGTCAGGATAATATTCGCTCAAAAAACTTGCATCACTTTGGTTGTAGTTATATGAGATAGGAGCACTATTGTCAGTCTGAGTAGACTGCTTAGGCGAAGTTATCGGCGTATTGTTGCTACTGTTTGATTTTGGAGCATTCACTCTCGGCAATGTTGTCGCAAAAGGATTAGAGGGGTCAATCGTAGGAGTAAAAGCAACTTGAGTTCCACTACCATTAACCGGCAAATTACTCACTCCGCCGCCAGTACCAGTAACTCCACCAGTGCCAGTTGAACTTCCATTACCAGAAGATGTTTGAGTTACTGGCTGTTTTTTTGACAAAGAAAAAACCAAAACCAACACGATAATAATGGCCACTATCACACCACCGACTATAATTAAAACTTTTTTTGTTTGCATTTTTAAATTTTTATAAGCTTATACGTTTTAGGCCGGAAGGTTTATTCCTTGCGGAGCAAAATTGTTTTGCGCGTCTATAATTTGCTGAGTTATCGCATTTATTTCTTCTTGCAAATTTTGTATTTGATCACTTGCGGTTGCCGATAACAGTTGAGATTGCAATTGAGCTCTGACGATAACCATTCTTTGATAATCAGCTAACGATGCAGGTACCGCGATAGAAATTAAATCATTAGATAATTTTGAAGGATTAGTTTTGTCAGCACTCTCGACAACAGTCACTTGCTGAGCGTATGTTTGCCCAGCACCTACTGTATCTGCGTTACCAGTAACAATTGATAGAGAAGACATTTGAGATTCTATGTCTGGACTCAAAGTGCTTGCGCCCAAAACTGCTGATTGCTGATTTGCATCAGCGACTTCGTTTGTATCCGGAGTTGTAGAAAAAACCGAGTGTTCTTGACCCAGCGTCAAACCAATTGTTGATGCCGACTTAAAAAGTCTGCCTTGAACCAATAAAAATACAGACAAGACTAGCACTGTACCTACAATAAAAGCGATATTTTTATGGTTAAAATCATAGAAATACCTGCCATTCTTTGAATTATTGCCTATATTATTCATAAATTTAGTTATTATATGCGTATCCTGTGGATATGCTACCTATTTCTTGTGTATATTATATCATAGTTTTCAAATTTTTGTCTCTATAAAAGGGTATAACTCAAACCAATTGTCAAGATTTAGGTCTTGCGGTCGGACATCTAGCTTGAAGCTAACCCCGGTCTCAATCTTCGACATCGTTTTGGCATCAAGCTTTAAATTATTTTTTAAAGTATTTTTGAGTTGTTTGCGCTTACCCGCAAAACAAGCCTTAACCATTCTAAAAAATTTCTTTTCATCGACATTTAATCTAGGTTCATCTAGAACATCTAAAACTAAAACCGCCGAATCTACTTTTGGCGCTGGATAAAAATCGGTTCTTGGAACAATTTTTATCAGTCGTGCGTCAGCATAGAGCTGTGCGGAAATTCCCAGTATGCTCATATCCCCTGGTTTGGCCGTAATTCTTTGAGCGACTTCTTTTTGGACGAGTAAAACTATTTTGCTCGGGCGGTTCTTTGCCGCCAAAAGCATTTCGACAATTTTCCCGGTTATGTAGTACGGAATATTTGCAACCACCTTGTAACCAGGCTTGAGCAAGTCTTGAAAATTAAAATGTAATGCATCATCTAAAACTAATTTTACGTTAGCCTTAGGTTTTGCCTTGCTGCCGCTTCCTTGTAAACGGTCACCGAGCGCTTCTGTTATCATCTGTAGAAAATTCTCATCTTTTTCGATAGCTAAAACGAATCGCGCGCGATCCGCTAAAAGTTTTGTGAGCGTGGCCACGCCTGGACCGATTTCTAAGATTTCATCTGTCTTTTTTATTTCCGCGGCATCAACGATATCCTGCAAAGTTTCTTCGTTCAAAAGAAAATTCTGACCTAGGGTATCTTTAGGTTTGAGATTATATTTTTTTAGGAGTTCTGGTATTTCCATGGTTATTTAGCGATTATTCAAAAACAATATTAATTAATATGAGTGGTCTATAGATCGTCTACCGTGCTTATATGATTCAATACGTCTTCCGGCAAATATCTCAAGATCCTGGACGGAGGAAAATGTTGGAATGTACCAAAAACCCTACGACCATTCGCGTACAATAAATATAATTTCTTTTTTGCTCTTGTGATACCAACATAGGCCAAGCGAACTTCTTCTGCTAATTCCTCCGGGGCTAACAAAGAACGAGAGTGCGGTAAAATTCCTTCTTCCAAACCAAGCAAAAAAACCACATCAAATTCCAAGCCTTTTGCTTGGTGTAAGCTCATCATCGTCACTGCTTCTTTGGTTTCGTCGGCATTATCTATGTCCGTCATCAAAGCGACTTCTTCCAAGAATTCTTGTAAGCCTTCTTGCCATGGCATTGGCTTATATCGCTCGGCGACGTTAAATAGTTCTTCGATGTTTTCCCAACGATTTTCGCCTTGTTCAGTTCCATCTTTGACCCATGCTTCATATCCGGATTTCTTTAAGAGCAAGCGCATCAAAGAAAGTATGTTCTCAGAAGGTTCAAAAAGAGCAAGCTCCTCTATTAATAAGAAGAAGTTTTGCACGGCAGCATATTGTTTAGGCAGTAATTTAATGCCTTTTATGGCTATTTTAAAGTCAGTTAGGCTTAAATTGTTGCTAAAAACAAAGTCTCTCACCGCCTGCAAAGACTTCTCGCCGATTCCCCTGGCCGGCTCGTTTAAGACGCGCGTCAAAGAAACCAAATCCCTATAGTTAACAATCAGACGCAGATATGCCAAGACATCCTTGATTTCTTTGCGCTGATAGAACTTAACTCCGCCGAATATTTGATATGGGATTTTTGACTGTAAAAAAACTTCCTCAACGGCACGAGATTGCGCATGTGTCCTATATAGTACAGCGAAACCATTTAAATCTTTGTGCTCAGTTGGTAATTGCGGCAAACCTAAAATTCTCACAGCCTGTGCAGAACCGGAAGTCTTTTGCTTCTTCAAAAAATAATCGAGAATAGAATGTCCCTGTGGTTCTTCAACTTTCTCCTCTTCGTAAAAACTATCTGACGATTCTTCGTAACTATAGTCTCCAGCTGCGGTCTTGCTAGAAATTTTTACAGCATTGATGATCGTCTTCGCTACGAACTTTGCTTCGTCTATCTCGTCGGCGACTTCGGTCAAAATGATTTTTTCCCCTTTACCGTTTTCTGTCCACAAAGTTTTTTCTTTCTGGTTTTCGTTCATGCCGATGACACCCTGTGCCGCGTCCAAGATATTTTGCGTCGACCTGTAATTCTGTTCAAGCTTGATGACCGTACTATCAGGAAAGTGCCTTTCAAAGTCCAAGATATTACGAAGGTCAGAACCGCGGAAACCGTAGATACTCTGTGCGTCGTCACCGACCACAAAAAGATTGCGGTTACCGACATTCATAGAAGTGCCGATTGTCAAAAGATACAGCAAAACATATTGAGCTTGGTTTGTATCCTGATACTCGTCGACTAAGATATATTTAAAAAGTTGCTGGTACTTCAAAAGGATTTCTGGAAATTTTTGGAAGATCTTGACAGTGAGCATGAGCAAATCATCAAAGTCCACTGCGTTTTGCGAAAAAAGCGAATTTTGATATCGAGCATATACTTCCCTGACGATATTCAAAATATAATTATCCAAAGAAAGATTCAATTCATCCGGCGATTGCAAAACATTTTTTGCTTGTGAAATATAATTCCTAAAGAAGCTCGGGCTGAATTTTGTACTAAGTTCCATTTTGGAAGTTATATCTCGAATGACTTTTTGCTGGTCCTCATCATCAAAAATTACATAGTTCGAGGAATATCCTAAGTGCTGAATTTCTTGCCTTAAGATTTTTGAACATACCGAATGGAAGGTCCCCAACAAAGGCATGCCTGGTACGATCAAAGAGACTTTCGATTGCCAGCTTTGCGCAAACGGTGCACGACCAGGATTGAGCATCGCGTCAATGCGCGTACGCATTTCCTTTGCAGCTTTATTCGTAAAGGTTAAAGCTAAGATATTCTCCGGCTTAAAAGTATGATTGGCGATTAAATATGTAATGCGATGCGTCAAAACCTTAGTTTTTCCAGAGCCTGCACCAGCAAGAACTAAAACCGGACCCAGTGGAGCCTCTACGGCTAATTTTTGTCTATCGTTTAAACCTTTAAGTATGCGACTATCAGAATTTTCTTCTTTTGGTTTTTTATCCGTATTCATATTAATGAGTATATATAAAAAAATGAGCTGTAACAATTAAACAACTATTACGTCAAAAAAGCGCTTAGATTAGGTAAATGTGGACAAAATATAGCTAACATTAGCTGTTATTTTTTTGTTTTCCACTTTTAACCCTTGCCCACGAGAGGTTCTGTTGCTATCATTCGAACGTTAACTTAGTTGAGAAGCCTCTTAAAAGCTAAATAAAGGAGTTAATATTTACCTAGACAGTAATCGCATTAAGGTTGTTATACAAAGAGTCATTCGTAAGGCCAAAGAGTTTACATTGGCTAAGACTTCCTTAATACTCACCCTTCTCAAAAAATTTGTCCTTTGGTGCAGGCATATGGCATCAAAGGCTCAAAAACATTTTTCTTCATTCCATTCTCTGCAATCTTCTTTGCGAATGGATAAGATTGACTATACATTCAAATTCAGCACGGAACTTTTAGTTGCCGGGCTGACTTTTGTTGTTATGCTTGTAAACGTTTCCGGTGTAAATAAGCTCCAGGCTATGGGCAATTCAAACCTATTGGCAAAACTGATGATTTCAGATCCTAAAAATCAAGCTCTCTACGCAAAAAGTACCACATCTATTGTTAGTGTCATTCAGAACAAGGACGGTTCTGGTTCTGGAATAATTTCAAGAGCTTCAGCAGACGGTGTAACCTCTAACTTATTAGCAGACAGCCAACCAACAGCAATTGGTGATAATGCCATTATAAATAACAATACGATCGATAATCCAAATCCAGATACGGTCAAGAATCTCATAACCGACCAAGTCAAAGTTTATATAACCCAGTCTGGCGATACATTAGGCAGTATAGCTGCAAAAAACAATATTTCCCCAAACACTATTAAATGGGCGAACAATTTGACTAGTGATACGATTAAGCCTGGATGGGATTTGGTCATTTTGCCGGTTGATGGAGTCGTTCACAAAGTCACCGCAAATGATACATTACCAGATATCGCCAAAGAATTTAATGCTGACATAAACACAATTATCTCTTATAATAACTTGGCGAACGATGATGATATCAACCCTGGAGATTTGTTGATTATTCCTGGCGGTTCAGTAACTCCACCAGCCAAGCCAAAACCAGCTATTGCCAACAAAGTTAAAACAAAAAAGAATGGCAGTATCACGATTTACGAACCTATTCCAGCTGATATCACAAACTATGGCGGAGCTGAGCACAGCTTCCCATGGGGAGAATGTACTTGGTATGTAGCTCAACGCAGAAATATTCCATGGGGCGGCAACGCCAGAGATTGGTATGCTAATGCCAAAGCATATGGCGCGAAAGAAGGACATGTCCCAGTTGTTGGTGCAATCGCGGTCTTTGGTACTGGATATAGCAGATATGGGCACGTTGCAATTGTCTCAGCTGTTAAAGGAGATTCATTTGAGGTTTCAGAAATGAACTATGAAGGACGCGGAAAGACAGACGAACGCTGGGTGAGTATGGCAGACCCAGGAATTAAAGGATTTATCTACTAATTAAATTTTTATTAAATGGGGTCAGGTCCGGGGTCAGACCCCGGACCTGACCCCTAAATTAAAACCAAATATGAAAAACAAAACATTGCAATGGGTCAGTATTGTAGTCGGAATTATTTTGATCTATATCGGCGTTATTTACGCCACACATACAGCTGGCACGCTGCCCCATTATTACCCCGGATACGCCACAGGATCGCTTATAAAGCACTTTAAACACAGTTTGGCAGCATTTATACTTGGCATCCTCTGCTTCGTCTATGCCTGGTTCCAGGCCTAGCTCTTCCAATTCCGAGCATCTTACTATAAAACAAAACCCTTTCTGGGTCCTGCCGCCGGCCACCTCAGAGCCGTGCTCGATGTGAATACATTAGTCTTTCTATGAAAGATTAGTCTTGCACATCTGCGCACGAGCTTCTAAGGTCTCCGTCCAGCGTCACCCAGAAAGGGTTTTGTTTTGTCCACCTAAAAAATCCTAATCTTTTAAATCGCTATATTTATATTATTAGGGGTCAGATCTAAAAATAATCAATCTTCCCAATCGTTATAGCTATATATAAATAACCCAGTAAGTAAAAGTGATACTCGAAGACCTTAGAAAGACTTAATTCCAATCAGTCTGCAGTATCAAAATAAAAAGGTCTTTATACAGTCGTGTACGCGCAGGGGAGAACTTCTTATGCAGCTTGCGACGCCCTCGGAGCGTGGTGTTGCTGCATAAGAAGTCCTACCCGAGCAAGACACGACTGTATAAAGACCTAATATTAGTACTGCAGACTGTTTGGAAGTAATACTTTGACATTCATTATACAGTGAATGTAAACTGAAAATACTTCGCGGGTCAGAAAATACGACTTAACTTAATTAGTCGACATATAAAATCCCTTACGGTAAAAACGTAAGGGATTTTTATTAAATTGATTTTTTATTTAACCCACAAATATATCGACGCCCCAAGACCTGCTAAAAAACAATAAAGAGCAAAAGGTGTGAGGCGATTCGATGCAAAGAACTTCATCAAGAATTTTACGGAAAAATATGCGGCTACGGCGGCGCAAGCACCGCCTACAAGAGCTAGCTTCAACGGTTCAGTCCCACCAGTCGCAAAAAGATCAGGTAATCTCAATAGCGCTGCAGCTCCGATTATAGGAGTGGCTAAAAGAAAACTGAATTGCGCGGCGTCTTCGTTAGATAATCCGACTAATAATCCCCCAGCCATTGTCGAGCCTGAACGCGACAAACCAGGTATTAATGCTAACGCTTGCGCTGCGCCTATGTAAAACGATTGTCTCCAAGTCACGATTTTAGCAATACGGTCATCTGCATCTATATTGTCTTGAACCTTTACAGCTTTACGACGCAATAATTCAGCTCCATAAAGCAATATTCCATTCAACATCAAGAACGCAGCTGCAATTTGTGCCGATGCAAAGATCATCGCTAATTTATCTTGAAAGAGCACTCCTAGAATTCCGGCGGGAATAGAACCGACGACAAGCAACCAACCAAGCTTCGCATAAGAATCTTCATCTTTTATTTTTCTAGCCACAAAAGACCTAAATATGCCCTTTATAATTTTTACCCATTCCTTCCAAAAGAACAAAAGAAAGACAAGGGCGGTGGCAACATGAGTGGCAACCAAAAAATCCAGAAAGAACGGATCTTTTTGATTTATATTCCAACCGAACAGGCTTGGAAATATTACACTATGCCCTAAACTTGAAATTGGAAAAGGTTCCGCGATACCTTGGAGTAAACCTAAAATGATTGCCTGAAAATAATTTAACATTAATAAACCTTATCTTTTAATATTCTTGGTCTAATTTTTCTGGACTGTACCATTTCCACCACCACCAACATTATCCGTAGTTATGTCCTGTAAAGTAAGACTGACAGGAACTCCGGTAAACGAATCTGTGCCTGTAAAACTTATGTCATGGACTAATTTTACGTTCGACCCGGCATCGGCGATTGAAGGCTGGATCGTAATAATAAACTGCAATTTACGCGCCGCGCTAAATTGACCTGCATGAGCATTAATCGTGCCAACATTCCAACTCAAAGTATTTGTTGCCGAATTATAAGATACATTTTGTGATTCAATTGCGTTTACAGTACTCTTATCAAAAGCATTTACACGCGGAAGACTAAAGGTTAAAACTCCATCTTTTATATCATTTGTAGAATTAGTCAAAGTAATACTAACCGAATATGTACTTATACTATTCACCTTTGGTGGGCTCGCCCCATTTACGAACGAAACGCTATCACTTAGTTTTGGCACGGTTTGAATCTGTTGATTAGGCGTCGTCAGATTGAATCCTTGTGGATATTCCTGACTGACGATAGAAAGATCCACGTGCACCTGCATATTTTTATCGACACCTTTAGTCGCTGGGTTGCTTAAGCTAAAGCGCATCGACAGGTCTCCGGATGCTTGAGGAGCCAGAGAAACTAACGAGCTCACTTCTGATCCGTTCCATGTAACTTTATTATTTTCTATATTCGCATTTTGCGCGCTGATACTACCAAGATCAGCCGCAGTACCAACGATCGTCGCGGTAATGCTCAAATTATTCGCCGATGTCTGTCCGTTATTTTGAAAATGAATGTTATAAGTCAAGGTATCCCCTGGCATGACTACATTTTTTGCCGAAGAAGCTAATTGGTTACCAGAACCGGAATCACTTATGTCTGCACTTAATTGCAGAGATGGATCTTGAATAGTGACTTGATACGAAGCGTCGGCGATATCCAAAGTATCACCAGAAGACGAATCTTGCCCACTGATTTGTGCCGATAAATTATCCTGTTCATTTGAATCAGCGCCATTGAATTGACCGGCTATGGTCAATGTTTGATTTTGTCCAGCTTTAAGATTCGCGATCTTTAAACTATTGTTCCCATCAAGCTGCGGAGAACTTGAAGATATAATAAAATGGTTAGGAACGGATAAGGATAAAACCAGATTTTGCATATCTGCAGAAGTTGCGTTACCATATACAACTGTATAAGTGACTGTCTGTGCATTGCTTGTTGTGGTTGGTCCGGCGAAGCTCAAAGAGACATTAGAGTTGCTTATTTGTGTCCTGATTTGGCTCTGACTGACGAACTGTGAACTCAAATTCGCAAACTGATATCTGGCAATTGCGCTTAGTTGTTTGACCTCTCCAGAATTTCCAGTCATCGTCCCTTTTATACTGACGGGTACGCTTTGGCCGCTAGGAATATTATTCAAATTAAATAGCGTACCATCCAACTGTGCTGGATCAGGACTGCTGGTCTGGAAAGTAAAACCATTTGGATAGACCAAAGAGAGTTTTACATTTTGTATATCAATGCTTTCTTTATTTGTAATAGTCACTTTATAGATAACCTGCGAACCAGAAGAGACTGTTTGAGGAGTATCTATTGAGACTAGAACATTAGATTGAGAAGGACCATTAGCTGGACCTTTATTAAAAAGCAAGAATGCGGCACCAGCAATTATGAGCAAAGAAATAATCGCGATTATGAACGACCATTTATGCTCTTTTATATATCCCATAAACATTGTTTGTTTCCGCAACACAGATTTGTGTTGCTATGACATAGAGTTAATTTGACTGCGATACTTTAGTATTATACTAGGAATTTAGGAGCCTTCAAATCCCTTTCTAATATATAATTAACGAAGTTTTCGGCTAAAAGGCGCAGTTCCTTATCTGTAGCTGGCCCCTTATCCACATATTCGAAAACTGCGACATTAGAAGGTTGGATTGAATTCAAAGTTATGCGTGCGTTTTCGCTGATAGGAATCGTATCCACCGCCGCGATCTTATCAAAACAATCTGGACAAATCACTCCGCCCAATATTGAACTAAAATTTAATTTTGTCTCTCCTGATATTTTTTTCCCGCAAATTACGCACTCATCGAGCTGTGCCTTGAACCCGATTAAAGATAAAAGATCAAAGATAAATCTCCAGATACTTTTGATCTTATTATCGGCTAAATCCATCACGGAAATATAAGAAAGAAAATCTGAGAATAAATCGAATAATTTCTCGTTTGGCTGTTCGTCCGCTGTCGCTTTTAATATTAATTCTGCCGCTATAAAAGCGGTTGTAATTTTTTCCGAGTTTTCCCTCAAACCAGCATGAGCGTCTAAAACTTTTACACCAGTTATGGTTGAAATATTGCCACGACCTTCAACTAATTCCAGCTCCGTTAAGAACAAAGATTGTAGGCCAAAAGCAAGTTTGCTCTTTGCCGACTTTGTTGCTTTGGCAATTGCGCGCATCTTCCCTTTTTCACGGCTGTAAAAAGCGACCACCTCATTCGTCTCAGCAAATTGCGTTTTTTTTAGGATGATCGCTCGCATAAAATTTTGATTGGTGTTAATGGGGCCCCCTAAAAATGCTTTATTTTTTACTGGTAGGCACAACGACCTGGAGGCTGGAGAGCTTTTCCTGAATTAATTGGGGTCTGACCCGGGGTCAGACCCCAATTTTGATGCCATAAAAACCAATAGAATCAATAGGTTATGAGAGGGACTTTTTGGGTGGGGTCAGGTACGGGGTCAGACCCCGGACCTGACCCCACTTTTTAATTAAATTTTAATAATTCCTAGCCAAATCGTTTTGCCTTCTATTTCTATTTGCGCTTCAAAGTCAGTTTCGACTTCAAACTCTTTGCGTACCTGCATGGTATAAGTTTTCTTGCGATCAAAAGCGTTTATGAGCGCCATCTCCAAAGAAGCATCGGTTGTATTGTAGTAGACATCAATCATATCCCCGACCTTCATTCCGAATTTTTTACGCAGATCCTGAATCTGTCGCTCTAGTTCTCGAGCTAGTCCCTCTTCACGAAGTTCTGGAGAAATATCCAATGCCAAAGATATCGCAAAGTTCACCGAATCTTTCAGTACTGTTTGCTCATACTGTCCTTCGCTATGTTCGCGTGTAACCGCCTTAACGTTCAGTTCGTCAGCAATAATCTGTTCAAATTCAGAACCTAGCAAATCGGAAATATTTGTTGCGCCAGAAACACCAGAAGATTGGTTTTTGGGGAAATAGACTAACTCTGCCAAAGGTTGCCTAACTTTTACGTTCGCCTCTTTACGCGCAGATAACCCTAGCTCGACGATATCTCTAGCCGCTTGCATCGCTTGCAAAGTATGATTCTCGGTTTCGTTCAAATCGGCATAGCCAGCTTTCATGTCCCAATCTGCCAAATGGACGCTCTCTTTGCCAGTTATATCTTTGTAAATATAGTCAGAAAGCATTGGCGTAAATGGCGCGAGAATCTTTGCGGTGTGCGCCAAGACATAAGCCAAAACATCCAAAGATTCATCAGCGGAAGCGTCGTTGGTTTTCATGCGATCGCGACTGCGGCGTACATACCATGTAGACAAATCCGTTACGAATTGTTGCATTGCTTTGGCTGCGCGAGCCAAATCATATTGATCCAAACGCGTAGTCACTTCGAACTGTGTCTTATGCAATAATGCCAAAATCCAGCGATCCAAAGGATTGCCTGGTTGCAGATCTTTCTCTTCGTTCACAGTTCCGCTCTTGCGATACATTCGATAGAAACTATGAACGTTATGAAGCATGGCAATCAGTTTTCTGTATACCTCATCAAGTTCGCGCTCGCTAAAGTTCAGATTTTCAGCTTGAACTACACCGCTACTCAAAAGATAAAAACGTAAAGCATCGGCACCGTACTTATCAATGACAATTGTAGGATCAGGAAAATTCTTTTTTGACTTAGACATTTTCTGTCCGTCTTCGGCCTGAATGACTCCGGTAGTAACGACATTTTCAAAAGGAGCGACATCAAACAAAATCGTACTCATCACGTGCATAACATAGAACCAGGCGCGAGTCTGTGAAATATATTCAGAGACAAATTGCGCTGGAAAATATTTATCGAATTGATCGATATTCTCAAATGGTGCATGGAACTCGGCAAAAGGCATACTCGCCGATTCCAACCAACAGTCAACGACTTCTGGGACTCTATGCATTTCATCGGCACAAACCGAACAAGGAATTATTACCTTGTCGACAGTCGGACGATGAATATCCATATCACGAATCTCTGTGGAATCTCCAAAGACTTCCGCATAGTTTGAAGCTTTTTCGAAAAGTTCTTTGGCACTGCCTATGCATTCTGTACGTCCGCAATTCTTGTTTTGGCATTTCCAAAACGGCAATGGTGTTGCCCAAAATCTGTTGCGAGAAATATTCCAATCCGGCGCATTCTCCAAACCCTTGTCAAAACGACCGTTCTTGAGATGCTCAGGGAACCAATTGATTTGTTCCTGATTCAGTTCTCGCAATCGTCCTTTGATTTTTTGAATATTTATAAACCAAGAAGGAATCGCATTGTAGAACAACCTTGTGCCGCAACGCCAACAAAATGGCACCGAGTGTTCAAATGTTTGCTTTCTCAAAAGAAAACCACGGCTTTGCATGTCTTCGAGAATCTTCTTTTCGGCATCACGATAATAGATACCTCTGATGAATTCTGGTGCTGGTTCCATAAAATCACCCTTCTGGTTCAACAGAGGTACAATTGGCAATCCGTGTCTTAGCCCTAAGTTGTAATCATCTTCACCGTAGACCACGGCGGTGTGCACAACACCAGTACCGTCTTCGGTAGTGACAAAGTCTGCGGTATATATTTTGTGTGAGGAATTATTTTCAAGTTCTGGGATATCAAATAACGGCTGATACTTCAAACCAGAAAGTTCGACGCCTTTGAATTCTTTGATGATCTCTGGATTATCAAAGAGCACTTCTGCTTGAGCTTTAGCCAAAACAAATTGTTTGCCCTTGCTGTCTTCGTCGTTGGATTTTATCAAAACATAATCGATATCTGAACCGACTGCCAAAGCGACATTGCCTGGCAAAGTCCATGGAGTAGTTGTCCAAAATAAAATGTAAACTGGATCGGAAGATATCTTGTCCGCACCAAGTAACTTGGTTTGCATGAAGACCGAGTCCTCAGTGACATCGCCATAAGAATTATCCATGGCCACTTCAAAATTTGAAACAGGGGTTTCGCATCGCGGACAATATAGAAGAACTTTTCGTCCTTCATATATCAAACCCTTTTCCCAGATTTTCTTCATCGCCCACCAGACAGATTCCATATATGTGGAATCCATTGTTTTGTAAGAATTTTCAAATTCGACGAAGCGACCAATACGGCGCACCGTCTTTGCCCAATCATGAACATAACCAAGGACGTTATCACGGCAGATATCGCAGAATTTATCTACACCTAGTTCTTCGATTTGCTTCTTACCTGAAATACCGAGTTTCTGCTCGACAATCTGTTCGATTGGCAAACCATGACAATCCCAGCCCCAACGACGGCGAACGTAATAGCCTTTCATCGTCCAATATCGCGGAACTAAATCTTTGATTGCCGAAGCTAAAATATGACCGTAGTGCGGAGTACCTGTGGCGAATGGCGGACCATCAAAAAAGACATAGGTCTCTTTGTCTTTATTTTTTTCTAAAGACTTTTCGAATATCTTATTCTCATCCCAAAAATCCAGTATCTGTTCTTCGACAACTACGGCCTGGGGTTTTTCTGTTGTTTTGTTTTGTTCTTCTGGTTTCATAAAATTTATCTATCTTATTTTTTAGAAAATAAAAAACACCTTCTCCAAGAGCCTCAAAATTGAGACGGTACCATCTTGGTTGGTGCTTAATTCTGTCTGTTACGTCAGACTGACGAATCGTTCTAATTAGCCAATATAAGCTTTTCTTCGATTAACGTTGCGGGTCTTTTGACCTAGCATTCGCTTGTTGATATCAAGCTCAACGTTTGTAAACGCATTATAGCACAAAATATATTGTCTATACAATTTTTAGACAATCAATATATTAAACATTATAAAATATAATATGATGTTTAAAATTTATCTGAATTCTGCGAAAAATTCTTATTTTCTTTAGTGAAATATGTATTACCGGATATATCTTTATAGGTTATATAAATACAATTTTCACTTTCAATATTGGTTGATTTAGAATCATCAAACATCGCATAAATTTTACCACCTGGTGCCAACCAACCCCAAGTCGGACAATATTCTGTTTCTTCCTTAGATATTTGAGAAATATTATTACCAAATAATAAAATATGCTTTTGTTTATTTATAATAATATAGCCACTAATATCTTTTGCTAGATTCTTCAAAATTAAAAACTCCAAGGGTCTACCTTTTAATACTCCATCTTCTTTTTTATAATGTATATCATCCCAATTCGTAATCCAACCTATTCTTAGAATTACCGGCCTTAAGTTTGATTCTATGGTTTGATCCGCAATTCTATGAGTATCCACTGCATACCAGATAAGTACAATCAACGTTAAAGTAAGTACAAGAAAATTTAATAATGACCAATACTCTGCATGTATAAATAATATTATTAATATACTCTTTAATAAATCAAGCATTTGAATTTATTTAAATGATCCACTATTATATCAGATTTTACTATTTACAACCCAAAGAAAGTTTTAATCTTTTCAATCGTTATAGTTATATTTAAATAACCCAGTAAGTAAAAGTAGTACTTTAGACATTTTAGAATAACTTAATTCCAATCAGTCTGGGGATGTTTTAAAGAGAATAACCTTTGGCAGTCGTGGACGCGAAAGGGAGAACTTCTTATACAGCTTGCGAGACCCTTCGAGCGTGGTGTTGCTGTATAAGAAGTCCTACCTTGAGCACGCCACGACTGAGAAAGAACTATATTAACAAAGCCAGACTGATGGGAGAATTACCATGATCGGGTCTGCGAGTATCATCTTTTACTTACCGGGTTTAGATATGTATAAGATAACGATTGGAAAGATTATAGAACTTTGGGAGCTTTGATTCCCAACAAATCTAAACCATGGACAAACACTGCAGATGCAGAGACTAACAAGTTTAGTCTAACGATTTTCAACTCTTCGCTTTCTGAATTCAATACCGAGACTTGGTCGTACATGGTATTGAATTTTGCAGCCAATTCATAGAGATAGGCACAGAGTAAACTTGGCTTGAATTCTTTTGCAGCGTTTGCGACGACTTCTGGATAATGTAAAAGGAATTTAGCCAAAACAATTTCAGCTTGTTCTTTTAATAAGGCCGCGCTTTTTACGGAACCCATATCAACGCCTGATTTGGTGATAATGCTTTTAATCCTAGCATTAGCATATTGGATATATGGACCAGTGTTTCCTTCAATAGCCACAGTTTCGTCTATGTCAAAATAAATTTTTGTATTGCTGTCATATTTTAGATATCCATATTTAATAGCAGCAAAAGCAATCTCTTCAATCAGTTCCACATCGTCCGCAGAAGCTTTGATCTTTTGTGAATCAGCCATCGTCTTGAGCACACGCTTTTTCACCTCTTCCAACAGATCGTCTGCGCTCACAGCGTTGCCAGCACGAGAAGACATTTTGTCTTTGCCTAAATTCACATGCTCGTAAGGCAGATGTTTGAAGTTTGGCGCCCAAGGATACTTCATCAAAGCGAATATCTCTTTGAGGACTTTAAAATGATACGACTGCTCCGCGCTTGTTGTGACAATCTGTTCGTCTGCGTTAAAAGTCTTTGCTCTTAAACTCCAGAGGTAAATATCCTGAGTAATATAAATAGTCGTACCGTCTTTGCGCAGAAGATATTTTTTATCCAGCCCTTTATCTGTAAGATCAACCGAGACACTACCGTCATCCTCGGTCGTAAAAACCCCATCAGCTACGCCTTGCTGCACGATCTCTTTGCCTTTTGCATAAAGATCGCTCTCATAGTCGACATGATCAAAAGTCGTCCCTTCTTTTTTGTAAGTTTCTTTTACGCCTTCAAAGAACCATTCATTCATTTGCTTCCAAAGTTTTCGAGTTTCTTCGTCGCCGTCTTCCCATTTCTTCAATAAGTCTTGCGCTTCTATTTCTAAGGCGGTCGGCACATCAGAACCAGCCACTGCAAGTTCAGAATTTTTCTGTCCGAACATCACATAATATTTCCCCACAAAATGATCGGGCTTTGTCGAAGTAGATTCAGGTGTCTGACCTTCTCCATATTTTTGATACATGAGCATACTCTTCATGATGTGTATGCCACGATCGTTTATGACTTCGCAAGAAATTACGTCATAGCCACAAGCCCTCAAAAGATTTATACAAGATTTACCATAAACATCGTTACGAGTATGGCCGATGTGCAAAGGCTTGTTCGTGTTTGGACTGGAATATTCAAAAACTATTTTTTTATCTACACCTAATTGTTCTAATGGAATTTCTTTCTGAAAAGAATTTATTTCTTTAATAAGAATTTCCGGTTTAATGAAAATATTAATAAATCCCCCAGCGGACTGTACTTCGGCTAAAATATTTTTGTCTGCCTTATCAGCCGCAATGATCTTCTCCGCTAAATCCTTAGCCAGGTCGTTTGGATTGGATTTAATTTCCTTTGCCAAAATAAAAGCCAAATTACAAGCATAGTCGCCCAAACCAATTTTTGGCTCAGACAAATCAAAAACAGGAACAGAACTAATTGTTCCAGTAGATAGCAACTCCTCCACTACCTTATTTATTAACCCTAAAATATAGCTTTTCATAATGTGAATTATACCATAGAATACATATAAAGGTGTTGGTTAATAATAGTTAATATTCTACCAGCCTGAGGATCTCAAAAGAAAAGACTTTATCAGTCGTGAACGCGAAAGGGAGAACTTTCTATACAGCTTGCGACGCCCTCGGCGCTTGGTGTTGCTGTATAGAAAGTCCTACCTTGAGCAAGGCACGACTGATAAAGTACTAAATGATACAGCAGGCTGGTAGAATACAGTTGGTCTATGAAAACATTAGTGCAAAACCGAAAAGCGTTTTTTGACTACAATCTCAAAGAAGAGATGTTCGCCGGAATTCAATTAGATGGCGCCGAAGTCAAAAGCATAAAAAGTTCACAAGCATCTCTGAATGGAGCATATGTTTCCATCCGAGGTGGTGAAGCTTTTTTGGCGCACATGCATGTATCCCCTTATGCCAAATCCGGAAAATCGGCTGACGAAGCAAGCGCGGAGCGTGAACGCAAACTCTTGTTAAATCGCAAAGAGATCAATGCACTAATCGGCAAAGAAAAAGGTTCGGTCATAATTCCTGTGGCAATATTGGAAACACCAAGGGGTTTAATCAAAGTCAAAATCGGTTTAGGCTACGGGAAAAAGAAATACGACAAGCGCGAAACCATCAAAAAGCGCGATATCGACAAACAGATTCGCAGAGAAAAAATGCGATAATTATCGATAATCTTTTAGAAAAACGGTTTTTAATATTTATTTAATCTGAATATGCTTTGATGAATTCATGCGAATACATCAAAGCTTTATTTTAATCATTTTAATAGTTGCCGTCGGCGGATTCTTTTACTATGCAAATCTGCCAAACAATAATGTTTTTGTGCAATCTACTGCTGGCACAGGAAGTGCCAAAGTTTTATATTGCCAAGAAGCACGTTGTGACCGCGAAGTAATTCAACAAATCACGGATGCTCAAAAGTTCGTTTACTTTTCGGTGTACACTATCACCCGCCCAGACATCGTTAACGCGCTGATCGGCGCAAAATTAAGAGGCTTGGAAGTCAAAGGTGTCACCGACTTCAACCAATCGCTGATCGCTGAAGAAAAACCAGAGCTCAGCAGGATGAAGAAAGCAGGAATCCAAATCGAAGCGCCCTACAAGCAAGACGGCTTGATGCACATAAAAATGTTAGTCACTGATGTTGGATATGTCTCAGGCAGCTACAATTGGACGACCGCCGCAACAACATACAACGACGAAGTAATCGAAACTGGAAATATAGAATATATTCGCTCATCATACTTACAAATCTTCAAAAGAATCTGGGAGAAATATAAAAATAGCATTTTATAGTGATACTACAACTAAAAAAATTAATCCACAGGCTTTCTTATTTTTACTGAAAATATTTAATAATTTATTAATGTGACTTTGCTATATTAGTTTTGTGTGGGACTGGATTTAGTATCTAAGCGTTGTTTGACACTACGTGATGCGGGTGCAAATCCCGCCAGTTCCACCATAGTCATTGACTATGACTGCAAGAATACAGTACAATATTTACGTCAAACAACGCGATACTAATTCATAGAAAAACCTCTGAGAAATCAGAGGTTTTTCTATGACAGAAAGATGTCTATGCCTTTGATTGTTACCAAAGCAGTCTATTAAAGGCCAAAGATTTATTAGATAATTTGACAACAAAAATTCCTCTACGGTATAATTTTTACATCGATTCGCAGTTCATGTAGCTAAAGCGTTGGATCTTCTATGCGATCCAGCTGGTGGAACCAAGAGGTACCCTGCCCCATATAAAATCCCGATTATCATCGGGATTTTATATTAATTTGGTTTGTTGCCGACAAACAAATAATAAATTGTCTTCAAAACGATTTCGAAGTCCAACAACAACGAACGATGTTTGATGTAATAAAGATCATACTGCAATTTTAATTTAGTTTCATCTACCGAGGCCGCATAAATATGCAGTTGTCCCCAACCGGTCAAGCCAGGTTTGACGATGTGCCTTTCGTCATAGTAAGGAATTTGCTCTCGCAAATTAGTAGTGATTACCGACTGCTCCGGACGAGGTCCAACCAAACTCAAAGTGCCATTCAGCAAATTTATAGCCTGTGGCAGTTCATCCAATTTAGTTGCCCGTAAAAACTTTCCGATTGCGGTGATTCTCTTGTCGTCTTTTTCTGTCCAACCGCCATTACTCTGGACCATCGTTCGATATTTATATAAATAAAAAGTCTTGCCATCTTTACCTGTGCGTTCTTGCACAAAGATAACCGGACCCTTTGAAGATAACTTGATAAGCACGGCGACAAACGGATAACTCAAAATAAAAATACAGAATATGGCTAAACCTAAAATAAAATCAATCATGCGCTTTAGCGAAGAAAACACAGTACGACTGCCATAGTCGATATTCTCCACCAGCCAAATTTGATTCAAATTCGGCAGATAGATTCGCCTTAATAAGAGCTCATAAAATTCTTTATAGTCTATAATCTCATAACCAAAACGTTTTAACGCATATATTCCAGCTACTTCTTCTGGACCATATGCCGAGAGCTCTCCAATCAGAACTAACGGCGTAAAGCCTCTATCAGCGGATGCGCATTTAATCTTGCCGCCGTCATCTAAATAGATCTTCCCGTAAAATTTGTAACCGAGAAAATAATTTTTGAGCATCTCGCTTTTGAATTCGTCTTCGTATTCAATCGGCTTGCAATCTGGAGAATCTTTGCCATAAAAATAAACCGGGATAGCAAACAATTTTTCGGCAAAAAACTTTTTCAGTATCAATAGCCATGCCAACATTAATACAAATAAGAATAAGAACTGCACCAACAAAAACCTGCGTGGAGTCAATATCAATCCCGGTTGCACATAAAAATATATTATTGCCGTAATAAACGCCACGAATACCGCGGTGATCGTGCGGAAAAACAAAACAGTGTAACGTTGTAACAAACCAAGCTCAAACATTCCGACTATGTAAAAAACCAAAATCCAAATAATAAACAAAAATGAAAATATCTGCAGATGGAGTTTGAATTGCTGCGAACTTAATGAATCTTGATAATGGAAATGAATCGTCAACAATAATGACAAATACATTATCAAAATATAAGGCAACCAGAAAATCCAAATTTTTAGCAGGCTTCTCTTCATGATTATTTTAATGCACTCCTAAAACATAGTTAGTCGCCACGGATGGATCTTTTTTAGATTGTTCCAAAAGATGTTTCAATTGAATATTGGTCGTATCGGAAAGATATGCGGCTTTTAAATCAGCAATTACTATGCTTGGACTTTTGCCTTCCTCGTTTTCGATTTTAGCCAAAAATACCCATAAAGTTTGAGGATGGTCTAAGCCTGGTTCTTCTAGTGTGCTATGTATAATTTGTGTTGCCTTTCCTAGTTCCCCATTGCCATTGTAGACCGTCGCCAAAGACAAAGCCACATTCGCCACCCCTGGATTGGATTTCAGTTCATCTGTTCTATAATATATCAGCGATTTTAAGTCTTCGTCCGCGTGTGTTTGTGAATATAGTTGGTCATATAAATCCGATAGTTGCCACCTTGCGGCCGGCACAGAAACATACAATTTAGTGTATTCAGCAATTTTGCGTCTGCTCTCATCACTATTATTTTTATTCAAATAGATGAATTGCCTGATGTAATCATATGAGGAGATGAACTCACCAGGATATAGATGACTGCTCAAATTTTCATAGAACATTGATTGCTTTTGGTTTACCGGACCATTTTCCGTACTATACATCCCTTGATATAAAGCAACTTCCGCCACAAGGAGGGTCAGCGCATACAAAAATATAAGGGAACCTAAAATATAGTAGAGCCATTTATTAGAATTTACTTTTAACCAAGAACTACTTTGCCAAAAATGTTCACGAGTGATCACTGCCGTCTGGCTGGCAATCAAGACAGAAAGAACGAGCCAAGCCGAACTCGGTACAGGAGAAAAACAAACAGCAATTACAAATCCAAGTTCCGCGATCAAAAGACATATGATTAAATTTTTGGCGTCATCGTCTGTATTTTTAGAAAAGACTATTCGCCAATTAACGTAAAATATGTAACCCAAAATAGCGACGAGGCATGCCAACGCAGGCAGGCCTCCGGTGACACCGACCTGTAAGAACAGATTATGCACATCATCAAAATAGTTATGCGTGTCCCCTGGTATCGTAAAGACTACCTGTCCTAAACCGATACCCATGACAGGATGCTTTATTATAGAGAGAACGGCGTCATTCCAAACTATCAATCGAGTGTTTACACTGGCAGAGTCTGATACTCCGTTCCTATAAACAGGCAAAAATAAAATACAAAGAACAGATATTGCGACAATCGATAATGCGGAAACGATAATAATTTTTTTTCTGAATTTTATTAAACCTACAATCAAAACAATTGCTAGTTCAAAAAATACGGCAACTAATGCGGCGCGACTGCCGGCCATGACCAGCCCAAAAATATTTATGAACAAGACGATTGCCCAAAAATATTTTGATTTTTTTGATTTTCCCAGATACAAAAGGAAAAGATTGAACGGTATCGTTGCTGACAAGAATATTCCGGTATAATCAGCGTTGCCCGTAAAAGACGGCCCCCTTAAAACCGTACCGACTGTGTCCATACCTATATAGTAAGTGATTCCATAAGCCTGAATGATTCCAAAGATCGAGATCAATAACGCGTCCACGCATAAAAGCTTGAACAAAAATATTATTTTCTCTTTGTTACCGCGAAGCCCCGAAGACAAAAACAAAGTAAACAAAATAAATATGACAAAGAAGATTATGCCTATGTATCTTAGCGAGCTACCAAAAATCGCGTAAAGTCCGTTCGCCGCGGGGATTGCGGATATGCATAGCCAAAAAAAGAATATGGCAAAAAGTATGCCGATTATTTTATGGATATGTATTGCCTGCTTGTGCGCGGCAACATAGAATATTTCGGCGGATAGGCAGAGACCCCACAAAACAATTTTTACGGTTTCGAACTTTTCATAAGCACCAACATAAAAAACGAGTGGCACAAAAAAAACAGCAAAACATAGTATCTGAAAAGATATATCGTCGCTGTAAGGGAGCTTTAGTTTTGGCAGTAACTTCATGCAATTATAGTAGCATAAAAATGCTTATAACTATAATAAATGGATGTTTTATGGGGCCCCCAGAAATGCTTTAGCATTTCTGGGGAGAGGCACAACGACCTGGAGGCTGGAGAGCTTTTCGCAAAGCGAAAACTCGTAAGCCGGAACGGTCGATTGGGAATTATATGTTGTGGGGTCAGGCCCTCCTTCCACAATTTTGCGAATTAGAACTTCATGAGTCAGAACAACCTATTTGACCCGAGGGTCTGACCCCGATAGCGACACCTAATTTGCCGACTAGTCTATTAAATTATAAAATAAACTATATGAATATAAAAATAAACATCGTCAGGAATTCCCTGTTCATAATTGGTGCGATATTAGTGCTTATAGGATTAATTGGATTTTTTGACAATCCAGTATTCGGTATCTTCCCGGTAAACATCCTCTGGGACTTAATTTATATAGTAGGCGGATTATTAGTAATCATTTTTGCCATACATAATGACAAAAACGATGATAAGTCTATAAAAAAAGAAACTGATAGCATTGAAAAAAATATTACTATTTAACTTATAAATATCTATATATGAATATGCCCATTGATAAAACTAAGAGTGTGGTTAAAAATACATTTGGCGGTTTTAAACAATTCGTTCTACGCGGGAACGTCGTCGACCTTGCGGTCGGTGTGCTGGTCGGCGGAGCTTTTGGAACATTAGTCACATCATTGGTAAAAGACCTCTTCACCCCACTGATTGCCGCGATATTCAAAAGACCGGATTTTTCCAGTCTGATGTTCACGATAAACGGCAGCCACTTTTTATACGGCGACTTTATAAACGCGATAATTTCGTTCTTAATTATTGCCCTGACTATTTACTTCTTTGTCGTCCTGCCAGTAAATGCCTTAGTTGCCAGAAGTCATAAGGGCGACATTCCATTGGATCCAACCACAAAAAAATGTCCCGAATGTTTGAGCGAAATTCCAATTGACGCCAAGCGCTGTTCCTTCTGCACCCAACCAGTTGAATAGCTAATTTTATGAGATTTTAGAGGGGGTCAGGTACGGGGTCTGACCCCACCCAAAAAGATCCCTATAAAACCCATTGATTCTATTGGGTTTTATAGCACCCAAATTGGGGTCTGACCCGGGGTCAGACCCCAAAAAGCCCCAAAAAGCCAAAAGGCAGACTTAACTAAGCAGATTATTTAATATCCCTGCTACTTCTTCATAAGAATTAGCTGCCATTAGTTCCATGCGTAATTCCTTTGCGCCATCAAAGCCATTCACATAGGCTTTGTAATGCTTCTTCATCACCTCAAAATTTTTGATACCTGTGAACAGTTTTTCAAAAAGCTGTGTGTGTTCCAACAAGACTTTCAATTTTTCTTCACGAGTCACCTCTTTTTTATCAGCGTTAAAAAACCAAGGATTGCCAAAAATTCCTCTGCCAATCATTACCCCATCGCAACCTGTTTGAACAACTTTATCCTTCGCGTCTTCTAAACTAAAAACATCTCCATTACCAAGCACAATCGGCAAGCTGTCAGGATTGCTATTAGCTTTTATAAATTCAACGATTTCCGGCATCAACTCCCAATGCGCCGGAACTTTCGACATTTCTTTGCGCGAACGCAAATGGATAGCCATAGCCGCAGGTTCAACTTCTAATAAATATTTAATCCATTCCTTCCATTCAACTTTGCCGTCACCTATCCTGATCTTTACGGAAACTGGCAAAGTCGTACCGCGCTTAGTTTCCAAGACCAACTGCTGCGCGAGCTTGGGTGTCTTGAACAACGCCGCGCAAGAACCTTGCTTTACGATATTTTTGTCAGGACAACCCATATTTATATCGATACCATCAAAGCCTAACTTTTCTATAAGCTCCGCGGTTGGCGCAAAAGCTTCTGGATGCGAACCGAATATCTGCGCGACTATAGGCTTCTCGCTTTTATCAAACAATAAATGATGCATTAGTCTTTCTCTACCTTCACTATTCATTCCTTCAGCCGAAACAAACTCCGTCCAAAAAACATCAGGCTTCCCATATTTTGCGATTACAGCACGAAAAGCGGCGTCGGTGACGTCGTACATTGGAGCGAGAGCCATAATCGGCTTATTCAGTTTTTTCCAAAATCCGTAATTCAAAAGTCCTACTTATGTGCGTTGGAGATTCTTATGTCTGAGTAACTTTTTGTGAAAGGTCTCTTCTTATAAGTAATCCAAAAATAATTTATTATATATTTAGCTTCTGCTTTCATGATACCTTCTGATTGCAATCGGCGTCCGGAAGAAAACATTTTCAAGTTTAAAGAAAATTTCACTTTACCTAAACTGAACAGCCTTAAGGCGATATCCGTATCATCTCCATAAAATACTATGCTTAAATCGTAACCACCAAGCTTCTGCAATGCATCCCTGCGGATAATCAGATTTCCAAACGTCGCCATGGAATTAATTCGTAAAACAAAGTTATGTAAAAGATAAACACAATAAGCAACGTAATATTGAATGTGCACAAAAAAATTAAGTGTCCAAGGAAGATCGTAATAAACATAAGGACCACTTAAACCCACAAGATTTTGATTTGATTCAAATTCAGAGATGACTCTTTTTAACCATCCTGGTGCAGGCATGGAATCCGCATCAACATTGGCGACGAGGTCACCAGTGGATATCAAGAATCCAGTCTGCCTCGCAAAATTTGGCCCTTTCCTTTTTTCTTCTATGACCCTCACACCTTTATAGCTCTGCGCCATCTCAACAGTTCTGTCCGTGCTATTATTATCTACGACTATAACCTCTGCTTCGCAATGATTTTCGGCAATCTGTTGCAAAATGGTTTGTAAACATCTGCCGATATTCTTTTCTTCGTTATACGCGGGAATGACAAAACTGATTTTCATCTATTTTATTTTAAAGAGATAACTAATAGGTATTATACATGAAAAACAGAAAACTAGGATTATTAAAATCCAGATTAAAAAAGTGTGAGCCGACGTCGCGTATTCGTGCGACGGCGGCTCACAAGGTTATTCGGATGCTACTTATGCTAATTAGCTTGTTGAGCTTTCTCCTGCGAACGATAAATCAAATGGCACTTCTGGCTCACCGATGTGTCCACAAGAAGGATTTTGTAACAATCCATATCGCGGATGTATTCGGCGCTGATACCGCCCGACAAAAATCTACCCAGCCATCTCAGAAAATATTTGCGGAGCGCGTCATTCCAACCACAAGAATCTCGGAAACTATCTGGCAGAGACAATGATTCGCCCACCTTCCAAGGCAGATGTGTATTGTGAGCGATATCTTGGAACAGAGTGTCCACACCCTCATTATTTGATGGGTACTCGGCAAAGGGTAAGTTGTAATACCCACTCGCTCGCCCAGTCAATGGCTCAGGATTCCAGTCGCCAAAAGGCCAGAATCCATAATCCATTAAAATCATTTTGTGCGGATGTTGGATGTTATCCAAAATAGCCTGCAGAGTTTTCAGAAGAATCTCATCCATGCTTTGTTGAATAACAGATTCTGGGTCGCAAGAAGAACAAAAATGTTTAACGCGTTTTGGTAGAGATACCCAAACACCATCAGGGTATCTCAGCTCGAGATCGTACATGCACGAAGCTGCTGCTTCGGCATGACCTCTCTCGGCCAAACAATTTAGTCCAATGACCATATCTGCCATCTGACCTGAAAATACAGCTATATTTTTATGCCAGTAGCTATCCTTGAACCAAGCTCGAACAGCCAAAGGGTGTAGAGGATAACAAATGATTCCGACCCCGGCCAGATCTGCAATGAGTTTTGTGAACTCATCATGCATGGCAAACAAATTCCCGGCGAAGGCATAGATACCAACGGTTAACTTTCGCCCGTTTAGTTTGGATTTCAGTTGATTACTTACATGCAACAAACCACGCTGCAACCAAAATTTTAGCATCTTCTCCTCCTGAAATTTTTTCGCACAGCTGACAATTATGCCATTACCTGCTCTTTTTGTCAAAATCTATTTTAAGCCAATAATTTTAACCTATGGCTCATTTTCATCTATTATATTTTGTACATTATCCCATATTAGTTTATTATTAAGTAGCTTTACGATTGCACTAATGTCCACCTACTAATATCGCTTTTTATATCAAATAAAGCACAATATTGTGTTATCACTACATTTGACAATCCTGCGCTCTATTGCGCTTATTAGCCAATACAAATATCTTATCGTTTTGCCTATCGCTATTGCTGAAGGTCCGACGATATCCGCAATAAGTGGCTTTTTAAGTTCAACTCATATTTTGAATGTCTTTGTGGTATTACCGCTATTAATGGTTGCTGATTTGATCGGAGATAGCATCTATTATCTTATCGGCGCCACTGGCGGCAAAAAACTCATAGAAAAGTATGGGCACAAATTCAAAATGCCAGAAGCTAGAATGAACAAGGTTAAGCAGAGCTTTGAACAGAACGGCGGAAAAATATTATTATTCGGTAAGACTCAACCATATGGCAGTCTTATTTTGCTTTTATCCGGCGCAGCTAAAATGCGCTTTAAGGACTTTCTTTTTTACAATTTTATCGGTACAGTACCTAAAACTATTCTATTTTTTATGGTCGGTTATCTGTTTGGCTATGGGGTCATCAATAATTTTGTCAGTTATGCCGGAGAGATTTCAATTGCCTTAGGCATATTCTTGTTGATCGGTTATTTCTTTTTAGTAAGAAAACTTAGCGCCAAAGAAAACATAATATGAAAAAATTCCTAATCGTAACCGATACTTGGGCACCTGAAATTAACGGTTTGGTTACGGCGCTGGTAAATCTAAAAAAGAATTTGGAAGAGTCCGGTTATGAAGTCTTCATCGTCTATCCTCAGATGTTCACATGCATACCTACGCCTTTTAGACCGGAATTACGTTTTGCTCTTTTCCGAAAGAATAAATTAAGAAAAATTATTTTAGAACAGAAGCCTGATTATATTCACATTGCCTCCGAAAGTTCTTTGGGCTTGGCAGCGCGCAGCGTTTGCATCGAAGAGGGTTGGAAATTTACCAGTTCCTATCACACGAATTTTGCCAATTATACCAAGCTCATTGTCGGCGGATTATTCGATGTGATAAATAGATATCTGTGTTGGTTCCATTCCAAAGCCGTAAGGACTATGGTCGCCACCGAAGATCTAAAAGAA
>Ga0302277_1000193_pt1 | contig 47797 bp, 40 predicted proteins | sample III_Bog_N3_1_FD_198759 | JGI IMG/M metagenome (GOLD analysis project Ga0302277, IMG submission 198759) | Peat permafrost microbial communities from Stordalen Mire near Abisko, Sweden - III_Bog_N3_1 | ecosystem: Environmental > Terrestrial > Soil > Wetlands > Peat | place: Sweden: Abisko... | reverse complement strand
TTTCGTTGGAGATCGAAAGCGTTCAGTTTTTCGAGCCGCCCGCTGCCCGGCGGCAGCGGCAGCAATGCTTTTCCACCGTAAAGGTAGCAGGCGATGTTGACCGACGCCGGGTTGGATTTGCCCGGCAAAAGAATCCACGTCGTCTGGTCGCGTTCCGGCGGGATTAAGTTGTTGGCGAAATCACTTCGCGGGCTCCCGGAATACCAGGTCTTTTTTTGAGAATGATAAATGCGATAAGTGGTTTCGCGCAGATAAACCGGAGGTGGTTCGCCATTTTTTGTTTCGAGCCGGATGACGATTTGGCCCGACAGTTGCAATTCCCCGATTTGGCCGATGGCGGTCGCGCTCTGCATCGGATCGGTTCTCGGCTGGATGAAATGCGCCAGCCATTTGTCACCGAAGCCATCGACGAATTTCCCCAGTTCGCCGATGCCCCGTTGTCCGAAATAGCTCAAGACAAGAACCACCACCAGAGATACTAGCCATGTCTGAACCCCAGAACGACGCGCGCGAAACCGCCACAACGCCCAGAAAACCAAAGCGCATTGCCCCCAAAAGAACGATGTTCCCCCATTGTTGGGATGGATGCCCGCAGCAAACAGGCACACAATGAAATACGGATAGGAGACATTCACGCTGCGGCCGTCTGGTGCCTCAGCTCCCGTTGGGTTCGATCGCGAGCGCCACCGGGAAATAATCGAAATCGCCGTCAACGGGATCTTTTCGCGGGTGCAGTACGTTTGTGCCGCTACGAATAGAAACAAGAACATCGGCAGCCATTGAAAAAACCTGGTGGATGTGCGCAGGCTGGACATTTCCATGACGCGACCCACCGTCGCGGCCGAGCCTTGAAAACCTCCGCCCGCTTCCTGGTTGGCGGTGAAAACGTAAAGCATGGCCGCAAATGCGAACAACGTGCAAAAAGTCAGCAGGCGGCGGAAATCCGTGTCCGAGAAATCCCAGCGCACTTTAAAGAGCCAGGCGATTTCAAGGATGATCCCCATGCCTGCGCCTATCGAAGGCAATCCTGACTGCCAGCCCCAGAATAGCAGCACGGCTCCCAGCAAGAGCGGCGGCGCTTTCAAAACCCGCGTTTCAGAATGTGTAGGGTCTGCCGTCATTGTAATCTCGCCAGTTGTTCGGCGATTCGCCCCATTTCCAAAACGTGGAAACGGTCCGGCTCATCCCGCAACGGCCCGGCGTCGAGTTTGGCTTCGCCCGGTCGCACAATGACCAGCACGAGCAGCGGGATGTTGAGCCTGCGCAATTTTGTGATGAGCGTTTTCCGCGCATCATCCCAGCGTTGGAAGACACAGATGCAGCCGCTCACGGCGGAAACATGGTTGAGCACAAGCTGTTCCAGCGTTTCAAACGACTTACCGGTGCAATTGGTCGCCGCCGCAAGAATTTCCAGCATCTGATCCGCGTGCGCGAAGCCGCGACCAGCGGTGAAGCAATAAGACTGGTTGCCGACAAAAAGCAGATCCAGCAGCGATTCCTGCGTCAGCACTGCGCAGGCGAACGAGGCGGCGACGGAAACGGCCTCCTCCAGAATTTCACTGTGCGGTTCGTCGTCAAACGTGTCCAGCACCAGCGCATGCCGCACAAAAAATTCGTCCTCGAATTCCTTCACGATGGGTTTGCCGGTTTTGGCCCAGCTCCGCCAGTGGATGTGGCGCATCGGATCGCCATGGCGATATTCGCGGAGGGCGACAAATTCCTCGCTGCGGCCCACGTTGGCCGCCAGCGCCACGCCGCCCTCCTGGTATTTCATCGAGCCGGGCAACGCGATGGGGGGAAGGGGATGGCGTTTGGGCAAAACTAACACCGTCTGCACCGCCGGCGTTCTGACCAACGAGCGGAACAACCCGAACGGGTCGGGCCGCGCCAGAGTCACGCCCTTAAAACGCAATACCCCGCGCCGTAACGGGGTTAGCTCAAGGGGTATTTCCGTTTCGCCACCCGGCAAAAGCGGCGGAACTTCCCCTTCCTGGAGTTTCACCCGCTTGAACGGGCTGGTCCGCCGTCGGACACTGAAGCGAAATGGTTTGGCGCGGCGGTTTTCGGCCAGTTGCACCGCCAGCCATTCCTGAAACGGCGGCCGCGGGTCCTCAAGATCTTCGAGCAACGTTAGACTTGGCTGGGGCCGCTTGGACCGATTTGTTATCCACACCCGGTAATGGAGCGGCTGGCCAGCGGTGCCCAAACGAGGCAGAACGCGCGTCGCGGAAAAAGTTCCCCGGAAGGTCCGGCTGAAGGCGAAGGATAGAACTAAAAGGGCCAGCAACAGGGCGAAGGTTTGATAGGTGACGGTATTCTCGATGTCCGTGCCCACTCCGGCCACGACCAGGAAACCGCCGGCCACGCAGAGACCGGGCAGGGTGAATCGCCGCCGCATCCAGTACCACACCGCCGAGACCATGCGGTATATCCGATAGAACAGTTTGAAAATCGGCTTCACGCCGGCACCCGGAGTTTTTTGACTATTTCCTCAACCACCCCCCGCGCCGTCACGCCTGAAAAGCGTGCCTGCGGCTCCAGTATCAGCCGGTGGGCGATGACGGGCACCGCCAGCGATTGGATTTGTTCAGGGGCGACAAAATCCGCACCCTCGAACAAGGCCAGCGCCTGGGCGGTTTTCATCAGCGCGATTGACGCGCGGGGACTTGCGCCCAGTTGGACCCCGGCTGCGGTCCGGGTTGCGGCAACCAGGTCAACGACATAGCGCTTCAACTCGTCGCTGATGCGGACGTCTTCCACCGCCCGCTTGAGCACGATCACATCGGCGAGGGTGGCGACCGGTTTCAATTCGTCGAGCGGATGGTTGTGCTGCTGCGCAGTGAGGATGGCCATTTCCTCCCCGGGTTGGACGTAGCCCAGCGTGAATTGCAGGGCGAATCGGTCCATCTGCGCCTCGGGCAGCGGGTAGGTGCCGCGAAACTCGACGGGATTTTGCGTGGCGATGACAAAAAACAATTCCGATAGATTGCGGCGCTCGCCCTCGACACTCACCTGCGCTTCACCCATCGCTTCCAGCAATGCCGATTGCGTGCGCGGCGAAGCCCGGTTGATTTCGTCGGCCAGCAAAATGTTCGTGAACACCGGGCCCTCGTGAAAATGAAACTCCTGGTCGCGTTGGCTGAAAACCGACACGCCGAGGATGTCCGACGGCAATAAATCGGGCGTAAACTGGATGCGTTTGAACTGCGCATCAATCGAGCGGGCGAGCGCCTTGGCCAGGGTCGTCTTGCCTGTACCCGGAAAATCCTCGAGCAAAACATGGCCGCCGCCGGCGAGGGCGGCGAGCAGCTGACGCGTCGGACTCGACTGGCCGCGCATGATCTTGGCGATGTTGTCCGCAATTTTCCGGCAGGTTTCCCGCGCGGCTTCCAAATGGGTTTGTGTCATGGCAGGTTTTGAAAGTTACAACAACTCGATTTCAAAAAGGTTTCCGCATTTTTTGTGACCGGCAATCAGGTCATACTCAATCGACGGCAGCTCTATAGCGAGACGCCGCTCCAATTCAACTGCTCGTTCCGTGCGAAATATCCGCTCCGGGTCCAGACACCGACCAGCGCGGCCTATGAATATTATCAGCCGAAGAACCGTGCCGAGTCGAAGCCGGTTCCCCTGCAGGCAGTTGCAAATTGAGTATATCGTTAGAGGGAAAATGCGCCGGCACCCAAATTAGGAGCTGCCTGATGCGCTCTTAGGTCATGGTCATTCTCGCCAACCGCCACCGAACGTATCCGCCAAACAGCGGGCACCACGCCGCCCGGGCGCCATGGAAACCATCCACCGGTGGCCGGGCTTGTGACAGTGCTATTTTGCCTTCGGGCTTTCCGTAATCTGGTACGTCACCGTGCCGCGCCCGGCGGCTGGATCCAGGTTTATGACGTATCTGACCTTGGCGCCGGCCCAGCCTTGATCCTGGTAAAACTTGATCAGCGACTGCGCGTCGGCCTCCGCCTTTTGTTCGTCCGCGGGGTCGCCGACCTTGAGGGAAAGTTTCACCTTAAGCTGGTCGTCACTGAATTTTGCGTTGCCCTCGAACCGGATGGCCGCGAGGCGCATGCGGCATTGCACCAGGTAGGTGAGCACCACTCCGCCGTCCTCGGCGGGATCCGTCTTCACGCGGAGGTTGTAAAACTGTCCGGTGGCGTAAAGCGAACGCACGTCGTCCTGGCTGGCGCTCGCCGTGTAAGGGTCACCCGCCTTGAGTTTGATGTGGTCGAGGATGAAGGCGTTGCTGACTGTGGCCGACCCGATGAATTTGATTTCCACGCGGTCGATTTGTGGGCCCGCGTTTTGAGCCAGGGCAATCGAGCCACTTGCCAACAATATTCCCATCCAAACGCCAATCACCCAAAGGGTGGTTTTCATGATTCTTAAGCCTGCCATACCCAGACGTTGCGTCAATCGTGTAAACGCCGGACGAGCTGCGCGGTTCATCCGCACTCAGAGACCTGGTGGTGAAGCGTTCTTCTTTTTGAGCGCCCGGGCGAGATTGCTTTTCGCTTGGGCAAAGTCGGGTTTCAAGCGAATGGCTTCCTGAAATTGGCTGATCGCTTCGTCAAGTTGCCTTTCGGTATAAAGGACAATGCCAAGATTGTTGTGAGCATCCGCATAGTCGGGTTTCAAGCTGATCACTCCCTTGAACTGGGTGGCGGCTTCGTCAAATTGCGACTGCTTGAAGAAGGCGTTGCCAAGATTAAAGCGGGCTTCGACATAGTCCGGCTTGATCTGGATGGCTGCCTGATATTGGCTAATCGCCTCGTCCACCCGGCCGGACTTGCCGAGGGCGACACCCAGATCAAAATGAGCTTCTGCGAAATCCGGTTTGAAGTGAATTGCTGTTTGAAACTGGGATATGGATTCGGCGATTTGTCCTTGCTCGCAGAGGATGAAGCCGAGGTTGATATGTGCTTCGGCTAGGTCGGGTTTAAGGTTGATGGCTTCTTCATATTGGCTGACGGCTTCGGCGATCCGGCTTTTCTTGACAAATATAAGACCCAGATTGTTGTGAGCTTCGGCATAACCCGGCCGCAGACGGAGGGCTTCCTGATATTGACTGATCGCCGCGTCAATCTGTCCTTTCTTGTCTAGCACGCTGCCAAGATTGAAGTGGGCTTCGTCATCTTCCGGGTTGAGCTGGATAACCGCCTGAAACTGGCTGATCGCCTCGTCCACCTGGCCTTGGTCGTTATTAGCGACTCCAAGGTTAAAATGGGCGATGGAATTGTCTTCCGTCACTGCGAGCGCATGTCGGAACAGCGTTTCGCTGTCATGCCAGTAACCGATCTGTTTTCGCGTCACCATGATGCAGGGAATGAGCACCATCGCGGCTGACACCGACAACACAACCATCTGAAGGCGACAACGGCAGATCAATTCATACGCGCCCCAAACGGTGAGGATGAAGATTCCCAGCGACGGCAGGTAGGTATAACGGTCTGCCATCGCTTGGGATCCCACCTGCACCAGTCCGATGACTGGTACGAGTGTGCCGCAAAACCACAACCATCCCATCAGCAAAAACGGATGCCGCCGCCGCATAAGCAAGAGCGTCGAGATGCCAATCAGCAGGCCGCCCGCCAGTACGACTTTCCATATCAGAAGTTGCTTGGGTAATGGATAAAAAGCCGCAAGATTGGCTGGCCATAAAAGCTTACCCAGATAGCTGCAATACGAAATGAGGGCGTTCCCAACGCGTATTCCGACAGGCATCGTGGCAACCGTTACCACGGCTTCTCCTTGTTTTTGCGCCAAAAATGTAACGACGCTTGCCGCTGCCGCGAGTCCAAAGAACGGGATTTTCTCCTTAACCAGCCGCCATACATGGCCAGAATTGAAGCGCGCTAGGGGCCAGTAATCCAGCAACAACAGGACGAACGGCCAAGTGACCAGCATCGGTTTGCTCATCAAGCCGAGGGCGAAAAAGAGAAGCGAAAGCCAATAATCGGCCGGCAGCTGGAAGTCGATGGACCAATTTTTGGTTTCAGGTTTTTGATTTATTGCCTCCTCCTCTCTTACGTATCGGGTGTAAAATATCAACATGAGCAACCCAAAAAACGCGCTCAAAACATCCTTGCGTTCGGCAATCCAGGCAACCGATTCAACGTGCAACGGGTGCCAGCCAAAAAGCACAGCCACCATGAGGCTGCGCCAGAGCGAACCGGTCAGACCGCGCAGAACCAGGAAAACCAGGACGGTGCTGAGGGCGTGTAGCAGAATGCTGGTCAGATGATGTCCGAACGGCTTCAATCCGAACAGTTGGCAATCCACCATGTGAGACAGCCAGGTAAGGGGGTGCCAGTTGGCAGCATAACCGCTCTCGAATGCCCACTGGACGTTTTCCAATGTGACTCCGCTTGTCACATGTGGATTGTTGACCACATACTTCGCGTCATCGTAGACGAAACCTCCGCCCGTCGCCGGCCAATAGATAGCTATGGTGAACAATGCTAATAATACCGCCAAAAGCCACGTGGGAAAATGCCACCGGGCTGTATCAGAGTTGACAGTTGTCGTTGGCTTGGGATTGGATTTGAATGCTGTTAGGCGCATGAAACTTCCTCGTTTTATCAAATGCCAGGTGACTTCAGCACGCCATTTTTCAAAATGGATTGAAGCTTGTAAACCCAAATTCCCCAGCCGCGATTTTCATTGTCCGGAGCCAGCGTAGCCCATCAGTCAAAATCGTCGAAGCAAACGCACCCCGTATCTGTGCTTCCCCGATTTGAACTCAGGCAAGACGGGGTTGGGTTTGATGTTCGCCGGCTGGGGTGGGTGCCAGCGAGGTTTAGTCAGCGCGAAAGCGACGGCATCCTGTAGCCTGTATCCGCCAAACAGCGGGCACCACGCCGCCCGTGCGCCATGATGGGGATTGTTCCATGGATGCCTCCCGCCCGGGTCCGTGAGCACCTTGGCCGGTGCATCCCAACCCCTGCTCGAAACCGACGGGCGGGGCATTGAAGATCTGTACCACACTTTTGGATCGCGATAAACGCCCGTGAAGCGGTCTTGGCCGCCGGGAGCGCGTCAACCTCAGGATTCCGGATTCAGCCGTTCCCTTGCCAAGGTTAGACCGGCCCGGGGTTGAACCAGTGTGTGTTGGTCCTGGTCACTGGTCACTCGGCGGCGGTTTATCCCAGCTCGGTCATGTTTGGCAGGGTTGATGCTCTCCATCTGCCATGATACAACATTATTCTGAACGCAACCGCAGTTTGTTTTGCCACCTCATTACGGATTTTCATTCCGCCAGCCAAAAGCGTTTGGCCCGGTTTGACATTTTGGGGGTGACTACTTTGGCCTTGGTAACCACGGTTCTGGTGGCGGTTGTCCGGCTGCTGGTTTCCCGTTGATCTTATTCGACTTACCGTTGTTCGATCAGCCGCGGGGTGAAGCAAACCTTCAAGTCATCCACGGCCACTTCAAACGGCTTTCCCGGCTGGCCGACCACTTGGATTACGGAAAAATCGTGGGTTTCGCCGTAATCATTCTTGGTTTCGATGGCGAGGGTGATTTGCAGATTATGGGAGTCAAGCAGCTTCGGGGTTAACGTGCAGTTTTCACCGCTCTTCAGCCGAAAACTGGTTTCATTATGGTTCGTCAGGGAAATTTCGCCCAGGTAGCGGTCGGCCGAATTAGTCCCGGCAGCCACCACGGCGGGCGGGGCCGTTTTTTGCACTGGCACACTTTTATGGCAACTGGCCGGCAATAGGCCGGTCAGAAAAACCATGATTGAGGAAGCGGTTTGGGTTATTCCCATGCCCAAAATGAGCAGGAATCAGGCCGGAAGAATTTGCCGCTGATTAGCCCGATTAGGCCGGGCAGGGTGTCCAAAAAAATGAAAGCCCCGTCCAGAAATAACCCTCAAACAGCTTTCAGTCGGCCCGATCAAAAATCAGGAGATTCTTGCCTTCCTTGACCGAGAGGCGCAAATCCTCCGCCGAGGCGGTCAAAAATTTGTCGGCCCCGGTCCCGGACGCCGTTGCCAAGGTCAGGTGGACATCGTAGTTGGTGCCGTTGTCGGTCCAGTCGCCTTTCCAATCATTTTGTTCAGTCTTGGGTATTAGTTGGCCGGGGACGATTTTGAGTTGCGGCAGACTTTTAACGAAAATCTGGTTGTCGCCGGTGACGAGCACCTGGGTGTTGGCGTAAGCCCCCATCATCCAGGCGCGGACCATGCGCATCTGGCTGGCCGGAATTTTTGGGTTGGTTTGGCGCATCCACGCGACGGTTACCGCCGGGTTGAATTCCCAGCGGCCGATGATTTTTTCGCCGTCATATTTAGCCGACTTGCCGGTCTGCAGATAAGCCGTCAGATCATCCAGGTTGGTTGCGAGGATGCCGGTCACGAGCCGGGTCTGATCCTTGTCTTCCAGAAACGTCCGCACGTTCGGGTCCTTCAACAATTCTCCCAGCGTCGCACCGGCCATCAGCGCATTCGTCACCGTGCTGTCCTGGACAAGGGCCTGAAAATCGTCCCGTTGCCACAGCGACGTCAGCGCCGGGTAGGTCGCCAGCCGCGGACCGACCTGCGGATTTTGCATGAGGAAACCCGATAGGTCGGCAAATTCATAATATTCCGGCGGCAAAGTCCCGACCGCGCTCGCCATCCGGTCAAGGTGGGCGCCCTGCAGATCATTGCCCAACTGGTTGACCACCCGGAACACCAGCGGCGGCTGTGCGGCCGGCGTCACTTGCGTCGTCCAATAGGCGATGTTGAAAATCAGGAAGCTGATCAGCACAAAGTAGAGCGCGCCGTTCAGCAGTCCCACGCAAATGCCGAGCCGCGAATTCAGCCGTTCCCACAGCGCCAGCCGCAGGTCGCCGGCCTGATATTTGTAAAAATGCTCAACCTTGCTGTGCACCGGTTGGCCGGCGATTTTGAAAACCAGGGAAACCAGAATGAAGCCCACCACCGGCGCTAGCGCCCAGGCGATGACCGGGTTGCCGGCTCCGAAGTAATGCAGCAGGGGATGCACCAGTTTCCCCACCGGCACCGCCAGCAGCGCCGAAAAAAGGTTGCCGACAAATGAAATTGAGGCGCGGATTGCGCCGAGCCGCCAGCCGGCCAGCGCCGTCGCCACCATCACAATGACTGCCAAGATCCAGATGCTCATGTCCCCATTAAAAAACATCCCCCGTAAATTGCACGACGAAAATCGCACCACCGGTTGTAAAACGCGCGCCAGCGGTTATCTTGCCGCCGCGTGAAAATATCCGTCATCGTCCCGGCCTTCAACGAGGAGAAGCTCCTCGGCGCGACCTTGGCGGAAATCAAGTCTGCCCTCGCCGCCTTCGCCCGGCGCGGCTGGTCGTCCGAATTGATCGTCTGCGACAACAATTCCACCGACCAAACCGCCAGCCTCGCGCGCGCCGCCGGGGCGACCGTTGTCTTTGAGCCGGTCAACCAGATTGCCCGCGCCCGCAATGCCGGTGCCGGCATCGCCACCGGCGACTGGCTCGTGTTCGTGGACGCCGATACGCATCCCAGCGCGTCGCTGTTTGACGACGTCGCGGAGCAGATTGCCGCCGGCCGCGCTCTCGCCGGCGGCGTCACCATCCGGCTCGATCAAAAATTGTTCGTCGCCGGCCTCATCACTCAGTTTTGGAATTATTCCAGCCGCCTCGCCCGGCTCATGGCCGGTTCGTTCATTTTTGTCGAGGCGGCGGCCTTCCGTCAGGTCGGCGGCTTCAGCCATGAGTTTTATGCCGCCGAGGAACTGGACCTCAGCCTGCGCCTGAAGAAACTGGCCCGCTCAACCCAACGGAAAATCATCATCCTCCACCGCCATCCCATCAAAACTTCCGCCCGCAAGCTCAAGCTCTACACCGGGCGCGAACTCGGCGGCTTCTTTCTGCGATCCATTTTCAGCCATCGCCGCACCATCCGCGACCGCGCGGCGGCGTTCATGTGGTATGACGGGCGGCGTTAGCCCGTGAACACTTCTTCCCCTCGAGCCGCGCGCGGGGCGCAGCGACGATGGTGCCACCAAGGTTACGCCGGACGAAAGGCTGCGGTTGTTTAGGAATGTTTGAGCCGACTGACTTCGGCGGCTATGAAAAGGGAATGGCCGGCCGGGGTTTATCTATCAACTGACCAGTCAGACACCCGAAGTGGTGCTGGTAAAAAGAAAAAAGCCCGGACACTACTCCGGGCTTTTTTCCACAACACTCTAAAGCTTTTCGTTGGAGTCACTACTTCCAACGTTTTAAGTTTAACATATTGCCGATTTTCGTCATGTCACCAGTGTTGGGGACAGGCGCAAGCGGGAGTGTGCCTTTAGGCAATGCAGGCGGCAGGGATCGTGGATGTGCGTACCGGCTCCCATTGCTGGAGAAAGCCCGGCTTTTAAGGTTGATCAGGCTTGTATGAACGTCAGTATTTCCTCGTTCACCTCGTTTTTTTGCGTGGTGCAAAGCCCGTGCGATGCCCCCTTAAATACTTTCAAGGTTGCGTTTTTCACCAGCTTCGCCGAAAGCAATGCTGAATCAGCAATGGGAACGATCTGGTCATCGTCGCCGTGGATAATCAGCGTGGGCACATCCATTTTTTTCAGGTCCTCGGTCAAATCTGTTTCTGAAAAGGCCTTGACGCAAAAGTAAACGGCCGGGAAGCCAGCCATCATTCCTTGCCGCCAGAAAGCCTCGCGCACGCCTTCGGAAATCATTGCCCCCGGCCGGTTGTAACCGTAAAACGGCAGCGTGAGATCCTTGAAGAACTGCGAGCGGTCGGCAACCACGCCGGCGCGAATTCCGTCGAACACTTCCATTGGCAGCCCGTCTGGATTGGCGTCCGTCTTTAACATCAGCGGCGGAATCGCGCCGATCAACACCGCCTTGGCAACGCGCTTCGTGCCATAACACCCGATATAGCGGGCCACCTCGCCGCCGCCTGTGGAATGTCCCACATGGATCGCGTTTTTTAAATCCAAGGCTTGGACGAGTTCGGCCAAATCGTCGGCGTAAGTATCGAGATCATTGCCGTTCCAGGGCTGGCTGGACCGACCGTGGCCGCGACGGTCATGAGCGATACAGCGATACCCGGCATTTGCACATCGAGAACGAGACACTTTGTTTCATTCAAATAACGCGAAGCGAGAAAATCTTCGGCGGAAGAGAAAACCTCCGCCCTAAACCCGTTGGATTTCAGAAGGCTGGTCGTTGCTTCACGGACAGACTGGTCGTCGTCCACAACGGAAATCAACGAAACCAGCAAGTTTGTTTTTTTACACATGGGAAGAATTTAACTCCCATCTGGTCGTGCCCGCTATAATACCTTGGTGTTAATTCGCAGTCGACCAACAGGCCGTTTTTACCGGGTTTCTTCACCCTGCCTGATGGGAGTTTGCAAAGTGAAGAACTGACCCGTCTTTGATCGACATTTGCGACTGGACGACATCCGCGACAACATTGACCTTGCTAGCTTAATATCCAAAGGCGGGAACTTTGTATTTACCGAATAAAACTAACCCCGCAGCGTGTGAACACTGGCGGGTGTCCGCATTGCCCCACGCCCGGTAGAGCCGAGAGCAGGAACGCAGGCACCAGTCTCCACGCACCGACAACTGTTTTGGAAAGGGTAGATTTAGATTTCACGGTTTTCAAAATCGTGTATTTGTTTCTTTAACAAATGTCAGACGTGGCAAACTCATAGGAAATTATTTTTTATGCGGGCTAATTCACTGGCCGCCGCGTTCACCGGAGCAATCCCGCCCGTCCGGTTGTCATCGCCATGATGCAGCCCGCCGGCTCGTTTTTGCAGGAGTATAAATCGATGGCGGTCACATCTTGCAACGGATGTGGATTGTCCAATGCGGTCAGGCAGAAGCGCAACGGTTGTTCTCCATCCGTCAAGGCGGCGGTTCCCAGCCAGGCGATTTTGCTCTTAGGACTGGTTGGGCCAGCCGGCGGCCGGTCGCGCTCGGCATACCAGTCCAGGACATCCACACCGCATTGAATCTCGTTGGTCACCGAGGAGCCGTCTTTATAGCGGAAGACCAGATTATAAACCGGCATTTCCTTCCACGGGGTACAGAAAGTTGCGTGGTAAACATAAAGCGTTTCAAACGCCTGTTTCACCGGGATGCCCGTCACCTGTTCCGGAAAAACAATCTTCATCCGGTCGGCATTGACCTCGCCCCAGAGGCAGATCATCCCGTCGATCTGGATTGGAACATGGTCAAAAACCTTTGCTCCGCGCGGAACTGCCTTCCAGGCTGGAAACTGGGTGATCTGATCAAAAACGGAGGCGGGCGTGCCAAAGTTCCGGATGGTCTGGGTCATATCCACTGGTGCAGCGGACTGGTCGCCAGTGACGGCCGAACCAGAGTTTGTCAGCGGCAAAGGTTGGGCGCTGGCGGAATTGGAGGCCAGATCAATGGCTGGTGGCGTCGGGGTCGGTCGCGGCTGCTTTGAGCAGCTGGCCAGCAACAGGCTCGTCGATAGAATGGTGATGGTTTTCATAAGCAGGTGGGGTTGGTTGTTTATTGCACATTTTGATCGGTCAGCGGCGACCAGTCGTAATTATCGGGTCCGATCCCGCGTGGCGACGCGGACGAATTTGGCTTGTAAACGTCATAGGGGGTGAATTGCGCGTGGCCGTCCACGAACCGAAAGCCGGTCGCATTGTCACTGATAGGACATTGTTTTTCAGGCGGGCTCATTTATTTGACGTTGCGTGGGTAATCACCTGATGGCGTAATCATAATTCAATGCCCGTTGATTTTTATTATAAAACCGGTCCCCAAAAAATCTTGGCTCGTTTTTAGCGGTTGGCCAAAAACCCAAGCGGAGATGCCGGGAAAATTTCATAACAACGCTTTTAGCAGGGCATAGCCACCGAGTAGCACGCCAAGGCAGGGAACGATGTGCAGGGTGTAAATCAGCGAGGCAATGGTTTTTCGGTTCAACATCGACAAGCTGGTGCCCACGGATTCAATGACCAGAAACAGGCCCAGACATAAAAGGATGATCTTGAAGCTGCACCACGCGGCGGGCAGTTTTCCCACGGAGGAAGTGACGGCGATTTTGAAAAAGGATTCTCCGGCCGGTTCGCCGGTGGCGTTGGGGCAATAAAAGACGAGACCAGCTAGGGATACACCCAGCAAAAGCATAATGCCGCTCCACCGAAAAATAAATTTCTGGCGCATGATTTAACTATCGGCCGGAAAAACTTACCCACCAGGGCGTGGGCTGGCTATTAAGTATCCATAGCAGACCGGCGACCACCAGCACGAGCAAAGTCCCGAAAAGCACGGTGAAAAATAGCATCTGCTTCTGGTGATATGATGGCTTCCGTTTTCTCATCCTGCGTCCAATCATCAAACCACCGTGGTTTCCGAGGTGCAAGATTCGGTCCGGGCGAAGGAATCAATCCGGCAAATAAAATCGTCTGCTGGGAATGGTTTTTCAATAAAATCCGCCGCCCCAAGGGCAAAGGCTTTTTGCTGGCTGGCTTCGTCGGTCCGCCCGGAAACAAACACGATGGGCGTCTGGCAGGAAAAATTCCATTGCCGTAGTTCCCGGCAGATCTCGAATCCGTTGAGGCCGGGCAAATCCACGCCCAGCGTGATGAGGCCGAATTTTTCCCGCTGCGCCAGTTCCAAGGCTTCGCGTCCCCGAAACGCTATATGCACGTCATAACCGGCGCGCGTCAGCAAAAACGTCATCAAACTCGCCACGGCCACCTCATCTTCCACCACCAGGATTTTGATTTTAACGCTCATGTCGGATTTTTCCAAGGGTTGATCGCCCAAGGGAACGGACGACGATGCCAAGCCTAATAACCGGACGGGCCGTCAATCTAGTTGACGGCCAGCCGACGGCTCCCAAAAGCTAGAATCAACAGCCAGATCGCTGCTGATTCTTACCTACATTACGTTCGCAGAATGGAAATCTTTCAAAATATTTTAATTATTTTGGAAGGATGGGTGAAGGCTGAAGTCGGACGACCAAAGATGCTTAGTTGGGTCATTTGTCGATGTCTTGCATGATTTCGACGGGCAGGAGCTGACTCCGGACCCGGGTTTGGCATTTGGGGCAATCTACCGGTTGCGCGGTCTCGAAATGGTCGAGGTCGGCTGCCTCGGCTGGGGTAATGGACCGGTACGACGATGGCCGCGACCTCAAATCGGCTTGATCTATTTCCGTCTGCGGATTAGGTAATAAACAACGGCGAATGCTTGAAAAACGTCCGCTTGCTTGCCGGTGGAAGTATACTCCCGGTTTCATAAAACTTTTATGACCATGCGACAATTCAAATCCGACCTGCGGCGTTTTGCGGCGTTGGTCGTCGGGGTGGCAGTCGGAGTTGCGGCAACGCCAGCGATGGGGCAGTTGTTGGGCCAGAACCTTTTTCCACCAAATAATCCCTGGAATCAGGACATCAGCAGCGCGCCCGTGGCGACGAATTCGGCGAGCATCATTTTCGCCATCGGCGCATCGGTGACGATCCACCCGGATTGGGGAACCGACAGCCCTGCCGATGGCACCGCCCCGCTATACGGCATTCCCTACAATGTGGTGCATGGCAACAGTATGGCGAAGGTGAGCGTCATTATTGATAATTACCCCGGGGAGAGCGACATCATTGCCGCGCCCATTCCGACCAACGCGGTCATTGAGGGTGATTTTGAGAACGGACCGAATTCGGCTGGGCCGGGCTATTACATCGGGCAGCGGGGCGATTCCCACCTCCTGATTTGGGACGAGGACAACAATATCGGCTACGAATTTTATGGCGCGGCGCGGCCGTCCGATCCGAATTTGATCGATGAGACTAGTCATACCGACGGCAATTGGCACGCGGCCCAGGAAACTGTTTGGAATTTTAACACGAATGCTTTTCGCCCGCTCGGTTACACTTCGGCCGATGCCGCTGGACTATCCGTCCTGACCGGGCTCGCGCGTCCGGATGAAGGTCTGCCGGTTTCGGAGGGCGGCCAGGGCGCTATCAACCATGCTTTGCGAATGACGCTGCCCGGCAGTATCGTTGGCGCCCAATACGTTTATCCCGCTTCGCATAAAGTAACCGAACCAGGCACGCTGCCGCTGGGATCCCGGTTTCGCCTGCAGAACAACCGCACGGTGAATGCTCTCATCGCCACCATGGGGCCGGAATCGCAGATCGTGGCTCACGCCCTGCAGCATTACGGCTTAATCCTCGCGGATGTCGGCAGCGCCATGTATGTCACCGGCGCGTCCGGCGCGGTGAACGCCACCAACGGCCTGAGTCTGGTCTGGAATATGGATGATATTCTGGGCGGCCTCAGACAGCTCTCCGCCAGCAACTTCGACCTGGTGAACCTGGCTCCCGCGGTGACGAATCTTAGTCAGAGTTCCGGTGCGACCGGCACACTGCTGACGATTAATGGATATAATTTCTCCGGCGCGGCTGGACATGTTTCCGTCTTCTTCGGCAGCACGGCGGTCACCAACCCCAATGTGCTAAGTGACTCCCAGATTTCCGTGGCGGTTCCGGCTGGGTCCGGGACGGTGGACGTCACCGTGCAGTCGGGACTTTATGAGCCGGATACTTATGACAGCCCGGGCGCAAACGTCCAGGAGCCAATTTTTGGCTACGGAACGTCGGTGACGAATATGGCAGACAAATTCACCTACGTCGCCGTGCCGAAATTCCTGAGCGTTTACACAACCGGTGGAAGCTTCGTCGCCAGCGGTACCAACAACAGCGGCCCCAGGGGAAACTATCATGTTGTGGCGTCAACCAACCTGCTGGTCCCGATGACAAACTGGACGGTTTTGACCAACGGCAGTTTTGACAGCAACGGAAATTTCATTTTCACCAACGTTATATCCAATCCCAACTCAAAGATGTTTTATCGGCTACGAGTGCCTTAACCTCAATGTTGCCGGCGACCGGAGTTTTCAATCAGCTACGTGTTTTATTGGTGGTGGGTCGGTTGTTCGGCGCCTTGCGGTTGTTTAACCACCTGACGGATTTCGCTTTTGCCCAATTGATTGAAAAACCGGCATGAACAAAACCCGTAAGGGTTTCTCCGTACTTGATTTTCCAGCGCACCTGTTGCAACTTCCCGACTGAAATTAGGCATTTAACCAAAACCAAACAATTATTATGGCATTTGAACTCCCTCCGCTGCCTTACGACAAGGCCGCCCTCGAACCCCACTTTGATGCATTGACGATGGAGATCCATCACGACCGCCATCACAAGGCCTACGTGGATAACCTCAACAAGGCCATCGCCGGCAACGTGGCGCTGGAAGCCAAGTCGCTCGAACAAATCATCAAGGATTTGAGCGTCGTGCCCGATGCCATCCGCGGCCCGGTGCGCAATAACGGCGGCGGCCACTGGAACCATTCGTTCTTCTGGAAAATCCTCGGCCCGAACGCCGGCGGCGCGCCCACCGGCAAGCTCGCGGACGACCTCAAGGCTACCTTCGGCAGCTTTGATGATTTCAAGGCCAAGTTCGAGGCCGCCGGCATTGGCCGGTTCGGCAGCGGCTGGGTCTGGCTCGTCAGCAACAATGGCAAGCTCGAGATCGTTTCCACGCCGAACCAGGACAATCCGCTCATGGGCAAAGCCGTCGCCGGTTGCGAAGGCAAGCCGCTCCTCGGCGTGGATGTCTGGGAACATTCCTATTATTTGAAATACCAGAACAAGCGCGCGGATTACCTCAAAGCGTTTTGGAACGTGGTGAACTGGCACGCGGTCGCGGCGGCTTTATAAGCCAGGTTTGACGATGCAAGCGCGCCGAAGCAATTCGGCGCGTTTTACTTTCACCGCAGTTCAATTTTGAAAACGGTCGAGCGCGGCGGCCGAGGTCGCGGGCAGGAAAAGAAAACCTCAAAATTTTACGACCGTGCCGAAGGAGACGAGTTGATGGTCGAACGAGCGTGTGTCCGGATTGGGAACGCCGTCCAGCACGTTTTGGCCGAGATCGTACTGGTAGGCGAGACTGACGCTGCAATGAGGGTTGAAGGCATAGCCCACGCCGGTGGCGACTGTATATTGCCAGTCATCCCGGTAACAGGCCGTCAGATTTCCGCTGCGGTAGTCGCTGGATAAAATCTTGCCGCCCAGATCCCAGCCCAGCTTTTCCGTGAACTGGCGGTGGTAGCTCAAGTCGTAGGTGCTGTCGAAATAAGGAATTTTTCCGGTGCTGGAAACCCATTGCCATTGTTTGTATTTGAACGTCACGGTGTCCTTGGCGGTGACGGTGGCCACCAGGCTGGCTTCGCCGTAATAAGTGACGAGGCGATGGTCATTGACCGGCGTGAGGTGGCTGGCGGAGTCGGCCTGGTAATCCCGGAAATCCGGGCCGCCCTGCAGTTTCACCGTCAGCCAGTGCCAGGGCTTGCCTTCAAATCCCAGCAGGGCGCGCTGATAATCGCTGGACGAACTGTACGGGGAAAAACTGAACTGCTGCTGGTATTGGTGGCCGTAACGGTAGCCCAACGTCAGCGCCAGCTTGGAATTGATTTTATAGCCGAAGTCCGGGCCGCCGTTGACATCGTACCGGCTGGCGTAGTTTTGGTAGCCGGTGACGTTTAACTGTTCGGTCATCAGGTTGTAGTCGAGCAACGACGCGGTGGGACGGATGAACCAATGCTGCCAGTCATATTGGCACGTGAAGGTCGTGCGGTCCTGGATTTGATCCCGTCGTTCCCGCAGGCCGGCCGTGCCGTAGGCATTGACGTATGCGTTGGGATAAGTCGGGGCCACGGAATTGCCATCCACGTAGACAAACTTCTCATCCAGACTCAGCGAAAAGGCATCCGCCCGGCCTTTGACGGTGGCGGCGAAACGATGGGCATCGTAGCTTTCCGACGGCGCTTCGTGATAAAAGACGAAGTCCGGAGCGTAGGCCAGGGTCAAGGTTTTCAGCAACGACTGGTGGCCGAACAGCGGCGCGAAGTTCACCCCGACCTTGGGCGAGAGCGTGGTGAGCCAGGAGCCGTGGTTTTCCAGCGCCGCGACGCTGCCCGCCGGCACGGTGTAGGACGCCGGCAGATACTTTGCATCCACCCCGGAAAGATAGACGTTGTTGTCGTAGGCTTCTTTGACGCCCAGGGACAATTCATCCAGCCACGCCGGTTGCTGCGTGACGGTCAGATTAGCCGGCGCGGCCGGGGTTTCGGCGGCGTTGGCAATTGAAAGCAAACCGCCGAGTCCGAGCAATAGCAGAGCCCGCTCCAATTTGAATTTTAAAATAGTCATGAATCTTCCGGTATCTTCGGACAAGTGCGGAAGGCCAGCGCCGCGCGAATGGCCTCACGCGAAGTCAAGGAACGGATGCCGGCCCGTCTACGGCGGCCTGATCCGGCGGTTTTAACCGCGTTTCCAAAACCGCCCGTCCGCGCTGTGGAGGCAGGTCCCCGCACTCATCGCCAGGCAAATTGCCCGAGCGACCCAAAATGTGAAACGCGCCTATTGGCAAAAACCGGCACTCTTTTGCGCATCCGTGGAACTTCACCAGTAGGTCGGCGGCCCTCAGAAATTCCGGAAATCACCCAACTTCGAAAATTCGCCGCGACCATCGGGGGGTCGTGGGGCGATGGCCGGCTTTTGGCTGCCAATCGTTGTGCGCGAGCAAGCCGTCTGGATGGTTGGGACACTAGCATCCGCCCGACCGCTGCTTAAATCGTCAGCCAGCTGCGTTCGACCGAGGCTGCCTGTGCTTCAAAGGTTCCGTCATTTCACTTCGATGATTTTCACGCCGGTCAAGATGGCATTCGCTGGCACGAGGGCGATGGCCCCCTTGGTGGAGGCCACCAGCGCCACGAGCGCGGCGGCGTCAAACGCCTTTTGCGGTTCCTGGCCGCGGCCGGAAAATACCAGTCGTTGCCAGAAAGTTCGGAACGAGCTGGGATCCAGGCCGGACGCCTGCTCCAAAGCGGCATCCGTTTGATCCGGCAATACGGCGATGATGATCGCCTGGCCACCGTCCCAATATTTGGTCTTCCCGGTGTAAATGTTTTTCAGCGAACCGGCGGAGAGGCTGTCTGCCGTCACGCTGGAATTGGCGATCAAGACCGCCCCGTCCAGCGCTTGGACGCGGACCGAGCCGAAGACCAGCACCGCACCGAGACATCCGAGTTTGAGAATTTTTGAATTCATGATCAGGCAAATGGTTAAATTCGATTTGGCTTGGATTCAGGGTTAGAAGCTGATGGTGGTTTTGACCGCGAGCATGAACCAGATATTGTCCTGCCGCACCGGATTGTCCACGTTGTTGGACAACTGGGCGGTGCCATGGATGGAGGCGACCAAATCGCCGGTGACTGCGCCGTCCGCGGCCACCGCCATCGGCGAGCTCTTGAGTTTATCCCAACTGGCGCAAACCACGGCGAGCCGGGCGTTGTCGCGTTTGCGGGCCATCAGTTCCGCATCGTTGAATTTCAACGCCCGGCCCAACTCGCGATTGTAGTCGGCGGATAATTCCTGAAGCTGGACCTCGATCTGTTGCTGGAGACCGGTGAGATCAGCCCTGGCGGTTTCCAAGCCGGCTGCGGCATTGACGGCCGCCGCCTGGTAACGCGGAAACAAATCCAGCAGTTTCTCCAACGGCCGCTGAAAAGCATTTCCCCGCAATTCCTGTTTGCCGAAATTGATGTCTTTGTTGACAGAGATGCTGATGACTGACAACAGAATGCCGGTCATCGGCACCAGGCCGACGGCGGCGCTCAGCACCAGATAGTGCCATAACTTAAAAGCGTGGTTTTTTTTCATATTTGCTTTAGCGAAGAACACAGAATCGCCTCCGCTGGCTTCGGCTGCTGCCTATACATCGGCAGTCCCGGCAGAAGCTTGAATACTATTATAGACAAGTTTTTGGAGGCCGGTCTGGGCCCGCCATGGCCGGCATTTGACGCGGTTCGGGCGGAACCAGCTTCACCGGTTCTCCTCAGTGGGGACTATTGATTGAGCTTTGAAATGGCCCAGCGCGCGTGTTCGGCGATCAGCGGTTCGGGATCGCGGGACGCCTTTTCCAAAGCGGGCAGGGCGGTGGCGTCGCCGACATTTCCCAGCGCCACGCAGACGTTGCGCAACAGGCCGCGACGTTTCGTCCGCGACATCGGCGTGCCGGCGAAGCGCGATTTGAAACCGGCGTCGTCGAGTTGAAGCAATTCAACCAAGTCCGGCGCGGTCAGGTCCGTCCGCGCGTGCAATTGCATCAACTTGCCTTCACGCGCAAACCGGTTCCAAGGACACGCGGCGAGGCAATCATCACAGCCGTAGATGCGGTTGCCGATCTCCGACCGGTATTCCTCCGGAATGGCGCCCTTCAATTCAATCGTGAGATAAGAAATGCATTTCCGCGCGTCCAATTGAAACGGCGCGGTGATGGCCTGCGTGGGGCAGGCGGTGATACAGCGGGTGCAATTGCCGCAATGATTTGGCTCCGGCGCATCCGGCTCGATTTCGAGCGTGGTCAGGATTTCCGCGAGGAATATCCAGTTGCCCAGCTGGCGGCTGATGAGGTTGGTGTGCTTGCCGGTGAAGCCGAGACCGGCGCGCTGGGCAAAATCGCGTTCCAACACGGGCCCCGTGTCCACATACCAAAGCGACCGCGTCTCCGCCCCGCCGAGTTCGCCCACAAATTGAGTCAATGCCTTCAGTTGGTTGCCCAACACTTGGTGGTAATCATCAAACCGCGCGTAACGGGCAATAATCCCGTGATGAGCGCCGGTTGCCGGGCGAGGTGAATCAGCCGCCGCCGGTTCCTCGTCCCGTGTCGCGTAGCTTGCGGCGAGCACGATCACGGTCTTCGCGCCGGCCAAGACCTTTTGCGGCTCGATCCGCTTTTCCGAATTACGTTTCAGCCAAGCCATTTCGCCGTGCTGCTGTCCGGCGAGCCAGGCTTGGAACTGCGCGGCGCGCTCCGGCGGAGCGGCGGTGGTGAAACGGCAATCGTCAAAACCAAGTTCCGCCGCGCGTTGACGGACGGCGTCCTTCATGGCCTTGGCCGCAGGGCGAGTTTGAATTGCAGCGCGATTTGCTGCGCCGCCTCACGAACGGAACGGAGGTCGGTGTTGATCAAAACATCGGCCTGGTGGTAAAATGGTTTGCGCACCGCGAGCAAGTCGCGGATTTTTTTTTGCGGATCGGTGTCGTGGAGCAGCGGACGGTGCGACTGGTTGCGGACGCGTTCCCAAATCTTTTCCGCCGAGGCCCAAAGGCAGACGACGAGGGCAAACGATTTCAAGGCCGCCAGATTTTCCGCGTTCGTCGGCAGGCCGCCGCCCGTGGCGATGACCGTTTTCTCGCGGGTGGAGAGTTCCTGGACGATCTGCCGTTCCAATTGGCGGAAAGCCGGTTCGCCTTCCTTGGCAAAAATGTCCGCAATAGTGCGGCCGGCGCGTATCTGAATGAGCTCATCCGTGTCCAGAAACTCGAAACCGAGTTGATCCGCAACCAGCCGGCCCACGGACGTCTTGCCCGTGCCCATGAAGCCGATGAGCGCGAGGTTGACGGGTCGCCGGTTGATGTCCATCGGAATGAATTAGCCGAAATCGCCGGCCAACGCACGCCCATTTTCCCCGCACTCGACAATCCCAGGCTTTAAGGTAAGCTGAAAGGGTGAAATTGCCGCCGCTCATTCTGGCTTCGGCCTCACCCCGCCGCGCGGCGCTGTTGAAGCTGCTGCCGGTGCAGTTTCAGGTCTTGCCCGGCAACGCCCCTGAAGTCGCCCACGAGCATCTTTCGCCGCTGGAGGTTTGCCAGTTGAACGCCCACCGCAAAGCCCGCGCCGTCGCCAAGCAGATTCCTGACGCGCTCGTCATCGGTGCGGACACCTTGGTGTTTCTCGACAACGAAATCCTCGGCAAACCGCGCAACTTAGCCGAAGCCCGGAGCATGTTGGCGCGGTTGCAGGGCCGGCAACATCAAGTTGTGACCGGCGTTTGCCTGATCCACCTGCGCGCACACCGTGAACGGATTTTCGCCGCCAGCACCGACGTCCTATTTCATCCGCTCAACGCTCGGCAAATCCAGGATTACCTCGCGGACATCCACCCGCTGGACAAGGCCGGCGCTTATGCCATCCAAGAACGCGGAGAATTCATTATCTCCGAAATTTCGGGTTCCTATAGCAACGTCGTCGGCCTGCCCGTCGAGCAGTTGCGCCAGGAATTGAAGGCGTGGGCGGAACGCTGAGATCATGACTGTATTGCCGCTGGTGTTTTCACTCAAAGAAATTAAACTGTCCAGCTGATGCTCGAACCATTAACTAATCCGCAGATCCGCAAATTCAAGGCGGCGGCGCAGCATATGGAATCCAGCCTAAAAGTCGGTCACGCCGGCTTGAGCGACGGCTTTATCCGCACTGTGTCCACCGAGCTGGACCGACACGAACTCGTAAAAATCAAGTTTGCCGAGTTCAAAGAGGAGAAGAAAACCCTCGCTCCGTTGCTTGCGGAAAAGACCTGCAGCAACCTCGTCATGCGCGTCGGCAACGTCATGGTCCTCCACCGGCCCAAACCGGGCATAGCCAAGACCGATGAGCCGGTTGCAAAACCGGTTTAGCCCGCACAGGGAACAGGCTGAATATATTCCAGTGGTTTTGTTCCGGCAGCAAACTTAACAAACCTCCGCCATTACGCGTATGGCAGCCGGCTTGGGTCAATCCGCCTCAAGCTGGGGGACAGTATTTAGGGGCGGGAGCGACCGACCATCCTGCCACCGGGGTCTGACCAGGATTTTGATGGGGTCTGGAGGTTCGCCTCGCTCATTCAAATTGATTTGCTTCACCAACGTTTCCAGAGCGGTTTTGCCGATCAATTCCGGGACCTGGTTGATGCCGGCGTCCACCGGAATGTCCAGGATATTGGTGCCCGCAACCGCGATGTCCTCGGGAATGCGGTAACCCAGCATCTGGATCAAGCCCGGGATCTCGGCGTCGGTGGTTAATATCGCATCTGGTTTTTGTTCCAAGAGCCACTGCTGGAGTGCAGATTTCTGCTGGTCCATGATTTCCGGATTGGTGTGGACAAAATCGGTCAGCAACACCGGTAACGCCGGATCCAGTCCCAATTTGTGCTGGGCCCAGCAAAATCCGGCATAATTGTTGCCCCCAAAACGTTCCTCGAATGCCCGGCCGGCGACCAAGCCAATCCGTCGATAGCCGTATTGATGGATCCGCGACACCGCCATTTTGGCCCCGCCAAACCAGTCCGACGTGATCAGGTTGGAGCGCGGCGTTTCCATCGTTCCGCCGATGCGAACGAGGGCGAATTTGTGCCATTTAAAATTGCCCCAGTCGATGGTGCCCCGGTGCGGTGGAATCAAAATCCCATGAATCCCCTGCGCGTGCAATATGCCTTCAATCTTTTTGGTCGCGCCGGTTTCCGGCCAGCGGATATCCTCCAGATGGTAGCCGAGCCGAACGGCCGCCTGGCTGGCACCTCGCCAAATGCCTTCAAACAAGCGGAAGGCCTTGCGCAGCTGAACCGGCTCCTGCCAGTGGTCAAACCAGGCAATCGTGCTTCGGAATTTTTGCGGTCGCTGGCTTTGCCGATAAGCGGCCAAACCGGACAAAAACGGGTCGGGCCGGTAGCCCATTTTTTCGGCAACCTGCTGAACCTGCTTCCGGCGTTTGGGGGAAATGGAATGATGATTCCGCAAGGCCAGTGAAACCGCGCCGACGGAAATTCCGACCCGGGCGGCTATGTCTTTCAACCTGACACGTTTCGTGCTCAAGGGCTTAGCTTTGGTTGCTAAGCAGGTTCAACTCAAGAATTATTTTTGGCAGCCATATTTTATCGCTAGCGGCAATGTCAAAATTAGCCCGTGCCTCCCAATTCCAAGACGACAAGCTTCCCAATCAGCGATGCCAAATCATGCTCGCCTATAGATCATCGGCTACATCACCAGGATGGATGATAACCGTTTAATTTTCTATTACGGGGAATGTTCCAGCCGGCCAACGTGCCAGCGAGCAGAAAAAATTTATGTTGCGCAACCGGCATCGCGCGGCGTAAAGAATGACGCGTCACATGGGTAAAGCCCTCATCATTGCGGAGAAACCATCCGTCGCCAGCGACATCAGCAAGGCGCTCGGAAAGTTTCAGAAACACGACGACTACTTCGAGAACGACCAATACGTCATCTCGTCGGCGGTTGGCCATTTGCTCACCATCGTGCCGCCGCCGGGCGTCGAGGCCGCGAAGGGTAAATGGGCTTTTAAAAACCTGCCGGTCATCCCGCCGCACTTCGATCTCGAACCGATTGAGAAGAGCGAGCCGCGCCTGCGCGTCCTAAAAAAACTCATCAAACGCGACGACGTGACCGAGCTCATCAATGCCTGCGACGCCGGCCGCGAAGGCGAATTGATTTTTCGCAATATCGTCCGGCACACGAAAGCCAAACAGCCAATCAAACGGCTGTGGCTGCAATCCATGACGCCGGCCTCCATCCGCGATGGCTTCGCGGCGTTGAAGAGCGATGAATCCATGCAGCCGCTGTCCGACGCGGCGATGAGCCGAAGCGAGGCGGACTGGCTAGTGGGCATCAACGGCACGCGCGCCATGACGGCGTTCAATTCCAAGCTCGGCGGCTTTTTCAAGACGACGGTGGGTCGGGTGCAAACGCCGACGCTGGCGATCGTCGTCGAGCGCGAGGCGAAGATTCGGGCTTTTAAGCCGCGTGATTTTTGGGAAGTGATCGGCACCTTCGACGCGGCAGCGGGCAATTACACCGGCCGCTGGTTTGATGAAAAATTTTCGCGCTCGGAGGATGAACAGGCCAAAGCCGAACGCATCTGGGACAAGGCCGCCGCTGAAGCAATCAAGGCAAAATGTTTGGGCAAGCCCGGCATCGTCACCGAAGAGTGCAAGCCGACGACTTCGATGTCGCCGCTACTTTACGATCTGACCAGTTTGCAGCGCGACGCGAACTCGCGCTTCGGTTTCAGCGCGAAGAACACCCTTGGCTTGGCGCAGGCGCTTTACGAAAAGCACAAGGTGCTGACGTATCCCAGAACGGATTCCCGCGCCTTGCCGGAAGATTATATCGGCACGGTGAAAACCACGCTCGGGATGCTCGAAGGCGTCACGGGTTATTCGGTCTTTGCCGACCAGATTTTGAAGAGCGGCTGGGTGCATCCAAACAAACGCATTTTTAACAACGCAAAAATTTCGGATCACTTCGCGATCATTCCGACATCGCTCGCCCCAAAAAGCTTGAGCGAGCCGGAACAGAAACTTTATGACCTCGTAACGAAGCGGTTCCTCGCCATTTTTTATCCAGTGGCGGAATTTTTGGAAACGAACCGCATCACGCGCGTCGAAGGTGAGCCGTTCAAGAGTGCGGGCAAAGTGTTGGTTTCGCCCGGCTGGCTGACAGTTTATGGTAAGGAATCGGATTCCGATGAAACTCCAAGCCTTGCGCCGGTGAGGCTGAATGAAACCGTCAAGACCAGTGCGATTGAGGTGAAGGACAATGTCACGAAACCGCCGGCGCGTTATTCGGAGGCGACACTACTCTCGGCGATGGAAGGTGCGGGCAAACTGGTGGACGACGACGAACTCCGCGAGGCCATGAGCGAAAAAGGTCTCGGGACGCCAGCGACGCGGGCGGCGACCATCGAAGGACTGATTTACGAAGGTTACATTCACCGCAATGGGCGCGAGTTGCAGGCAACGGCGAAGGCATTTTCGCTGATGGAACTTTTGAACGGCCTGGGCATTCCTGAATTAACCAAACCGGAACTGACCGGTGACTGGGAATTTCAGTTGAAGGAGATGCAGCGGAAAAAAATCAGCCGCACGGAATTCATGGGCGGCATTGCCGACATGACGCGGCGCATCGTGGATCGCGCGAAGCTGTTCGAGCACGACACGATTCCTGGCGACTTCGGCGTGTTGCAGGTGCCGTGCCCGAAATGCTGTGGCGAGATTCACGAGAAGTACAAACAGTATCAATGCGTGAAATGCGATTTCGCTTTCTGGAAAACTTTATGCAGCCGGATGTTCGAGCCGGAGGAAGTCGAGAAAATCATCACCGACAAAGTGATCGGTCCGCTGCAAGGTTTCCGCAGCAAACAGGGATTTCCTTTCGCTGCCGTGCTCAAAATGACCGCCGAGCACAAGGTAGAATTTGATTTCGGCAACGGCGGTAAAGACGGGGCGGACGCCGCGCCAGTCGATTTCACCGGCAAGGAGTCGCTCGGCAAATGTCCGAAATGCGGCGCGCCGGTGTATGACGGTGGCATGAATTACGTCTGTGAAAAGCAGACCGGCCCGACCCCGACGTGTGATTTCCGCACGGGCAAAATTATTCTACAGCAGGAGATTTCGCCGGAGCAGGTGAAGAAACTTTTGGCCACCGGAAAAACGGATTTGCTGAAAGGGTTCATCTCGAAAAAGACGAATCGGAAGTTTGAGGCGTTTCTCGCGTTCAAGGATGGCAAGGTTTCCTTCGAATTTGCCCCGCGCGAGAGGAAGGGCAAAGCTCGTTCGTCCGAGCCGCCACCAAAAATTGATTTCACCGGCAAAGCTGAAGTCGGCAAATGTCCGAAGTGCGGCGGAATCGTGTTTGACACCGAGGCGGGCTATATCTGCCGGAACTCGCAATTGGAGGCGAAATCGTGCAAGTTCAAAATCGGCAAGGTGATTTTGGAGCAGCCGATTGAAGCTGCGCAGGTGGCAAAAATTCTCAAGGACAAGAAGAGCGATGTGCTGGACAAGTTCATTTCCAAATCCGGCAAACCGTTCCCGGCGTTTCTGGTGATGGACAAAAAAGGCAAGATCACTTTCGAGTTTCCGACCCGCGACGAGGAATGAATTTCAACCGCTAAGTCTGGCTTAGCTCCGCTATTGGATTTTCATCAGCGTTCATCAGCGATGATCAGCGGTTTCATTTCATGAATCTTCACTTTAAAGCATCCGGGCATGGCCGGGCCTTGGTTTTGCTGCACGGGCTGTTTGGCTCGTCGGACAACTGGCATTATATCGCGCTCAAGCTGGCGGAAAAATTTCGTGTCTTCGCTTTGGATCAGCGCAACCATGGCCAGTCGCCCCACCACGCGGAGATGAATTATCCGCTGATGGCGGCTGACGTGGAAAAGTTTTTCACGGTGTGCGGTCTGGAGAGCGCGGCGGTCATCGGCCATTCGATGGGCGGAAAAACGGCGATGCAACTGGCGCTGCAATTTCCGCAGCGGGTGGACAAGCTGGTCGTGGCGGACATGGCCCCGCGTGGATATGCGCCGGCGCACGATAATATTTTCGCCGCGCTGTTGGCGTTGAATTTGCCGTCGTTCCAGACGCGCCAGCAAATTGAGGATGCGCTGGCGCCGGAAATTCCAAATCTCGTTTTGCGTCGGTTTCTGTTGAAAAATCTCGGCCGCGATTCCGCCGGCACATTTATTTGGAAAATAAACCTAGATGGACTGGCCGGAAATTATCTGCGGCTGGGCGAACCGCTGGTGGTTTCCTCGCCCTTCGCCAAGCCGGCGCTGTTCATCCGCGGCGGCAAATCCAAATATATCAAAGCCGAAGACGAGCCGCTGATTTACGAACTATTTCCGCGCGCGCAAATCCAGACGATGGCCGAGTCGAGCCACTGGGTGCACGCCGACCAGCCGGAGGAATTTTTGAGGTTGCTGCGGGGATTCTTGTGAGCGACCCGGCTAATCAGTTTCACATCGCACTGGAAAAGTTGATCAACTTGGTGCATTGGTATTAAACAATGTTGGCAACTCCTGAACTTATGCGCGAGGCGGCGCAGCTGGCGCGCGTGGAAGAACTGCTTCCACGCTGGTGCGGCTTACCGCTTTACCGGGCGGCGTGCGGAAGTGATTTTTCACGCCTGCCGATAATCGGCAAGCGTGAGTTGCGCAAAAACTTTCCTAACAATTTTCTCCGCGCCGGGCAAAATCTGGACGCGTTGCTGGAAAATAAATCCGTGGAGCTGGAACACACTTCCGGCAGTTCGGACGACCGGACGGCGGTGCTGTTCGGTCGCGGCTGGTGGAACGAGCAGGAAGTCCGCGTGCTCCGGTTGAATCCTCTGGTCGCAAAGGTGCTGGATGAAAATCCGCTTGCCCGCCGCGCTACGCTAGTGCCGCCGGTCTGCAACGGACTGGTCTGTTTTTCCAATTTCACGTCCAAAGCCGCACGCATGGTGGACTCGACTTTGTACGTGAACCAAGCGCGCATTCCCTTTCTGTTGACCGATGATGAGTTTGCGCGGATGGCTGAAGAAATTCTGGAGTGGTCGCCGGTGTTTCTGGATTTGGATCCGGTGCATGGCGCCTGGTTCGCGCTTTACTGCGAGCAGAACGGAGTCAAGTTTTCATCGGTGAAATTTATTTTGTGCAGTTACGAATTCGTCAGCGTGGTTCACCGAAAAATCTTGCGGCGGGTTTTTGGCGTGCCGGTTTTCAATTTGTACGGCTCAACTGAGACCGGCCATTTGCTGATGGAGAATGAGCAGGGCGAGATGAAGGCCAGCCTGGAAAATGTTTTTTATGAAATCGTCGAGCCGGACGCGCAGGGCGTGGGCAACTTAGTGGTGACGACCTTGACCAATGAAATCATGCCGTTGGTGCGCTATCGCATCGGTGACTTGGCGGAGCGCTGCGAGGAGCCTTACGCCACGAATTATCTGGTTCACGGACGCTCTCGCGATGTCTTGTTTCGGCGCGATGGCCGCCGGGTAACGACGCTGGAAATCGACCGGTGTTTTGATGACGTGAAGGGCATCGCCCATTACCAGCTCCGGCAGGACGAGGCAGGTAATTGCGATTTGCAGTTTATTCCCGACCCTGAAGCTCCCGGTGCGAAAGAATTAAACACCTTGACCAGGCAAATTGAAAACCTGCTTCAGCTTGAAAATAAAATTTTTGTCAGCGCGGTGGAAAAGCTCCCACCGCTGACTTCAGGAAAATTCCGGCTCACCTGCCGCGCTGAAAATTGAAAGCGGAAGCGGACATGGAAAGAACGCAGGTCCGCGACCAGTGGATTCACAAATTCCTCATCCATCTGGCGACGGATCGCGGTGCATCGGTCTACACGCAGCGGAATTATACGCAGGCGTTGACTGAATTTTTGCGCTGGCAAATCCAGGGTTTAAAGCCAGAAATCCAAAGTCAAAAATCCGCGCCGGCGGTCGAGTGGGAAAAATTATCACGCGATGATTTTCGCGCATTTGTAAGATATTTAGGTGGAAATAATTTGAGCCGGGCGGCGGTGCAGCTCCGGTTTTCGGCGTTACGGACGTTTTACAAATATTTGATCCGGCAGGGCGTGGTCGAAAGTTTGCCGATCAAGAATCTTTCACTGCCGAAGCCGGAAAAACGGTTGCCGCGTTTTTTGACTAAGCTGCAAATGAAGGATTTGCTCGCGGCGCCCGCCAAACTGCTGAGAACCCAGGCGCAAAAGAAAGGGCTGGGGCGGCCGATTTCGGCGGAAGTCTGTGCCCGCGATGTCGCGGTCCTGGAAACCATTTATTCGTGCGGTTTGCGTATCAGCGAGCTGTGCGGTCTGCGGGTTGAGGATATTGATTTCAATGAGCAAATCGTGCGGGTTCGCGGCAAAGGACAAAAAGAAAGGCTGGTGCCGGTGGGCGCGCCGGCTTTGGAGGCGATTCAAAAATATTGGAGCGTTTTGCTGGAACCGCCGGTGGGTGTTCAGCCGGTGTTTCGCGCGGACACGCACAAGGCCGCGCCGCTATCGCCGCTCCAGCTTTCGCGCCGGCTGAAAAATTATCTCATAATCGCCGGACTTGATCCGAGCCTGACGCCGCACAAGCTGCGGCACAGCTACGCGACGCATCTGTTGGACGCCGGCGCGGATTTGCGCAGCGTGCAGGAGCTGCTCGGCCACGCGCATCTCATCACCACGCAGGTTTACACACATGTCACGACGGAGCGGTTGAAGAAAGCTTACGACGCGGCTCATCCGCGGGCATGATATGAGCGGCGAAGACGCCGCGATCACTTTCTGCGAGAGAACGCCCCCATAAAGCGGGGAAAGCTTTTGCCAATATCTGCAAAGTATTGGCATTTGAATTTCCGCGGTTCGGGCGCAGAATGAAAATCAAGGAAACTTTCCATTTCCAAGATGAAAATCGATTTTTTATTTCGTCCCAAATTATTTGATACGCTGAAAAATTATTCGGCGCAGGATTTCGTGGCTGATCTAACCGCTGGCCTCATTGTCGGGGTGGTGGCATTGCCGCTGTCGTTGGCGCTGGCCATCGCGTCGGGCTTGAAGCCGGAAGTTGGTCTGTTCACGGCGATTGTCGGCGGTTTTTTGGTTTCATTGCTTGGCGGTTCCCGCGTGCAGATTGGCGGCCCGGCTGGCGCGTTTGTACCGTTGCTGGCACCGATCGTGGTAATGATCGGGCCCGAAGGCCGCGCGTTTGGGCCGGAAGGTCTGGTGGTTTGCGCTATGATGGCGGGTGTGATTCTGTTTGCGTTGGGCGCGAGCAAAATGGGTTTGATGATTAAATACATTCCCTTTCCGGTGGTGACGGGTTTTACCAGCGGCATTGCGATCATCATCATAAGCACGCAAATCCGGGATTTCTTGGGGTTGCCACAAAAGCTGCCGGCGGATTTTATTGGCAAGCTGCATTCACTGGCGGGCAGTTTCGAACCGAACTGGCCGACGGTTTTGCTGGCCACGCTTTCAACCTTGGCCATCTGGTTCTGGCCGAAAAAAATTGGCAAACGTGTGCCGGGTTCCATCGTCGTGATTCTGCTCGCCTCGGTGGCATCGGTTTGTTTCGACTTCAATAAAAATTTTAACATCCAGACGCTCGGCACGGCATTCGGTGAAATGCCCCGCAGCCTGCCGCTGCCGCATTGGCCGACGCTGACGTTTCATGAATGGCGCGCGTTGCTGCCGGCGGCGATGACGGTGGCGGTGCTGGGCGCGATTGAATCACTCCTGTCGGCGGTGGTGTCCGATGGCATGATTGACGACCGGCACGACTCAAACCAGGAATTGATGGGACAAGGCGTGGCGAATTTTGTGGTCGGAATTTTTGGCGGCATGCCGACGACCGGCGTGATTGCGCGCACGGCGACCAATGTGCGCTGTGGCGGGCGAACCCCCGTGGCGGGCATCATTCACGCGTTGACGGTGCTGGCGATTTTACTGGTGGCGGCGCCATATGCGAAAAACATTCCACTTGCGGCTTTGAGCGCTGTGCTGGTGGTGGTGTCGCTGCGCATGGGTGAATGGACCCAGTTTGTGCGGCTCAACCGCTGGCCGAAAAGCGACGTGATGATTTTTCTGTGTGCGTTCACGCTGACGGTGGCGTTGGATTTGCCGACAGCGGTGGGGGCGTCGCTGATTCTGGCTTCAGCTTTGATGGTAAAACGGCTGGCAGAAACGGCCTATGTGGAGCCGGATGCGGAGGTGACGCAAGGTGATTCGCCGGGGCAGCAGACGGCGGGCAAATGCATTCCGCCAGGCGTGGTGGTTTTTCGGGTATTTGGTGCGCTGTTTTTCGGCGCGGCGGACAAGCTGGAGACTTCGTTGCGCGACGCGGGGCAATTGCCGGAGGTTTTAATTTTGCGGATGCGCGACGTACTGGCGCTGGATGCAACCGGGTTGGAAGCACTGGAGGATTTGTTGGGAAAACTGCGCCGCGACCGGAAAGGATTGATCCTGTGCGGGCCGCATTCGCAGCCATTGTTTGCGCTGACACGGTCGGGATTCATGGAGCAGCTGGGCGAGCAAAATGTGTGCGGCGACATGGAAAGTTCGCTGGCGCGGGCGCGGCAACTGCTCGACCAAAAGAAAAATAAAATATATATTGACACCCACGACCAAGTTGCCTAATTTGCACCCGTCAGAGCCGTAAAATCGAACACCGAAATTCCCTTGAATTTTGAGCAAGACCGAGGGAAGCGGTTTTTTGTCGTTTTACGAGTCGGGATTTGAACGTCAGCTTTTTTGGATGCCCAAGTAGCTCAGTTGGTAGAGCACGTCCTTGGTAAGGACGAGGTCATCAGTTCAATCCTGATCTTGGGCTCCATTAAAACAAAAAACGCAGCAACCGAGACAAGCAACACACATATCACATGGCAAAAGAGCAATTTCAGAGAACTAAACCGCACGTCAACGTCGGCACCATCGGCCACGTTGACCACGGCAAATCCACCTTGACCGCCGCCATTGTTGCGGTGCAGAACCGCAAAGGCATGGCGCCCTTGATTGAATACAAGGACATCACCAAGGGCGGCACTGTGCGTGACGAGACGAAGACCGTGACTATCGCGGTGTCGCACGTTGAATACGAAAGCCCGAAGCGCCATTACGCCCACGTTGACTGTCCTGGCCACGCGGATTATGTGAAGAACATGATCACGGGTGCTGCGCAGATGGACGGTGCGATTCTCGTGGTCAGCGCTGCCGACGGCCCGATGCCGCAGACGCGCGAACACATATTGCTCGCCCGCCAAGTCGGTGTGCCGAGCATCATCGTCTGTCTCAACAAGGTTGATCTCGCGGATGCCGATTTGTTGGAGCTGATTGAAATGGAAATCCGTGAGTTGCTCACAAAGTATGGTTTTCCTGGCGATAAAACGCCGATCGTCCGTGCCTCCGCCACGGCCGCCCTCGCGGGCAAGCCGGAAGGTGAAAAGGCGATTGCGGATTTGCTCGAGGCTCTGGACTCGTTTATTCCCGACCCGGTTCGCGAAATCGACAAACCATTTCTTATGTGCGTTGAAGATGTGTTCACCATTGAAGGTCGCGGCACCGTGGTGACTGGTCGCGTGGAACGTGGCATCCTGAAGAAGATGGAAGAAGTTGAAATCGTCGGCTTAAAGGATACCCGCAAGACTGTGGCGACCGACATTGAAATGTTCCGCAAGCTGCTGGATTCGGCGAGCGCCGGTGACAACGTTGGGGTGCTGCTCCGCGGCACGACCAAGGACGAAGTGGAACGTGGCATGGTTTTGGCCAAGCCCGGTTCCATTAAGCCGCATACCAAGTTCAAGGCGGAAGTTTACGTTTTGACCAAGGATGAAGGCGGCCGTCACACGCCGTTCTTTACGAACTATCGCCCCCAATTTTATTTCCGCACCTCTGACGTCACCGGTACGCTCACGCTGCCGACGGGCGTTGAGATGGTGATGCCGGGCGACAACGTCTCGGTGGAAGTCGAGTTGCAAAAGACCATCGCGATGGAAAAAGGCCTCAAGTTCGCGATTCGCGAAGGCGGCCGGACCATCGGTTCCGGTATTGTGGCGGAAGTCATCGCTTAATTAAGAATTGGTTTCGGGAGCGCGGAGTGAGAACCTCCGTGCTCCCTTTTTGTCCGAAGATACGGTGGTGTTTTGGACGGTTACGGCAGTAGCTCAATTGGTAGAGTAGTGGTCTCCAAAACCATTGGTTGCAGGTTCAAGTCCTGCCTGCCGTGCCAGTCTGCTAAAGTGGAGAGGTGGCAGAGTGGTCTATCGCGGCGGTCTTGAAAACCGCTTTAGGCGAAAGCCTAACGGGGGTTCGAATCCCTCCCTCTCCGCCAAGATTATTTTTGTGAACAACTGGATACATATTGCAATTTGGGCGGTGGCGATTGGCGGCCTCTTTGGCCTCCTTTGGTGGCAGGGACAGGTTCAGCGATTGGCGGCCTATGTCGCGGAGACGCGCGAGGAGCTCAACAAATGCGCCTGGCCGAGCTGGGAGGAATTGAAAGGTTCCACCGCGCTGATCATCATCATGGTGGCGCTGCTTGGCGGTTTTGTGGTGTTTGTTGACCGCATTTTGTATTTCATATTTTTCCACTAATATTTCATGCCCAACCAGTGGTTCATCATTCAGACGCTTTCCGGCCAGGAGCACAAGGTCAAGGACAGCATTGAAAAGCGCGTCAAGACGGAGGAGATGCAGGATTTCATCAAAGAAGTCCTAGTGCCGATGGAAAAAGTTGTCGAAGTGCGCAACCAGAAGAAGACCGTATCCAACCGCAAGTTGTGGCCGGGTTACGTTTTCGTGGACATGGTGCTACTGGATGACGACCGGCGCGTGATTGAGAAAGCGTGGTATTTCATACGCGAGACGCAGGGCGTCATCGGTTTCTTGAGCGATCCGCCGCAGCCGACGCCGACGGATGAAGTCGAAGCCATCAAGGCACAGATTTCCGCATCGGAAGAGACAGAAAAACCGAAGGTCAATTTTGCCGTCGGCGAGACGATTAAGATCAACAACGGTCCCTTCCTGAATTTCAGCGGTGTGATTGAGGAAATTGATCCCGAGCGCGGCAAGCTGAAAGTGACGGTCAACATTTTTGGACGCAACACGCCGGTGGAACTGGAATACTGGCAGGTGGAAAAAACTTAACCGATTTTTATGGCAAAGAAAATTACTGGACAGATTAAATTGCAGATCCCGGCCGGTCAGGCCAATCCTGCGCCGCCCGTCGGTCCCGCGCTCGGCCAGCACGGCGTGAACATCATGGGTTTCTGCAAGGAATTTAACGCTGTGACCAAGAACGACGCTGGTTTGGTAATTCCCGTGGTCATCACGGTATACCAAGACAAGTCGTTCACATTCATCACCAAGTCGCCGCCCGCGTCTATCCTGCTTAAAAAAGCCGCCGGCATCACCGCCGGTTCCAAGACGCCGAACAAGGACAAGGTTGGCAAGGTTACGCGCAAGCAGATTTTGGACATCGTTAAAATGAAGTCCAAGGACATCAATGTGAATTCCGAAGATGCCGCCGTCCGGTTGATCGCCGGTACTGCGCGCAGCATGGGAATTGAAGTTGTCGGTTAAGCCCAGAATAAACAATCGCGGGAGAGCCGAAAGCTCGTTTGCACCGCACCAAAATAAATGCCCAGCAAAAGATACAAGAAAGCCCTGGAAGTGGTTGACGGCAAAAAAGCCTATCCGCTCAAGGATGCCGTTGGCGTGCTCGCCAAATTCCCCAAAGCAAAATTTAACGAAACCATTGACCTCGCTTTCCGCCTCGGCGTGGATCCGAAGCAGTCCGACCAGATGGTGCGCGGCACGGTTCCGTTGCCGCACGGCAGCGGCAAGACGGTGCGCGTTTTGGTTTTTGCTAAAGGTAACGCCGCCGATGCCGCGAAGGCGGCCGGTGCGGAAAACGTCGGCTTTGAAGACATGATTGCCAAATGTATCAGCGGCTGGACGGATTTTGACGTGGCCATTGCTACGCCTGAGGCGATGGTGGAAGTTCGTAAGCTTGGCAAAGTCCTCGGACCGCGCGGCTTGATGCCGAATCCGAAAACCGGAACCGTCACCGACGACACGGCAAAAGCCGTGAAAGAAGTGAAAGCCGGCCGGGTTGAGTTCAAAGTTGACAAAGCCGCCAACGTGCATGTGATTGTTGGCAAGGCTTCGTTTAAGCCGGAGCAGATTGAGGAAAATGCCCGGGCCGTCATTGAGGCCGTGGCCAAAGCCCGACCGAACAGTCTTAAGGGCAATTACATCAATTCCTGCACGCTCTCGGCGACGATGAGTCCGCCCGTTAGGGTGGACATCCGTGAATTTGCAGCCAACTAAAAGGATTTACCATGCGTGCAGAAAAGAAATTATTGACTAGTGAATACGTCGCCCGGTTGAACGGCTCGCCGTTCTTTATTGTGGTCGGCTATCAAGGTTTGAAAGTGGCGCACCTTTCCGAATTGCGCAAACGGCTCACCCAGGCGGGCGCGGAGATCCACGTCGTTAAAAATACCGTCTTCAGCGTCGCCGCCAAGGAAGCCGGCATTGCCGAACTGAACGGCGGCCTCGCAGGCCAGTTGGCCGTTGTGACCGGCAAGAAAGACATCTCCGGCGCTGCCAAAGCGGTGAAGAATTTTGCGGCGGAATTTGACAAGCTCAAGCTGAAGTTTGGATACCTGAACAATCAGCGGCTGGACGAATCGGCCATCCTGGCGCTCGCGGATTTGCCGAGCCTGGACGTGCTCCGCGCGAAGCTGCTTGGCTTGCTCAATGCCCCGGCGACGAAGCTGGTGACTTTGATCAATACACCGGCATCGATGCTGGCGCAGGTCATCAAGGCCAAGTCCGAAAAAGCCGAATAACCATTTTCGGTTTGAAAGTTAAAATTTCAAACCGGGAAACCAACAACCAACAACCAACAACGTAAATCGTCGGTTCGCGGGCTGCGAACTGAAAATTGCTGAAGCCGAGGCAGACGACGAGACGAATAGAAAGAAATAGTATTATGGCAGACATTGCAAACTTAGTGGAAGAATTGAGCAAGCTGACGGTGATTGAAGCCGCGGACTTGGTGAAACAACTGGAAACCAAGTGGGGCGTTTCTGCAGCCGCGCCCGTGGCGGTCGCGGCGGCTGGTGCTCCGGCTGGTGGGGCTGCTCCGGCGGCCGCCGCAGCCAAAGACACGTTTGACGTGATTATTGCCTCCGTTCCCGCGGACAAGAAGATCGCCGTCATCAAAGCTGTCCGTGAAGTGAAGGCTGGCCTGGGTCTCGCTGAAGCCAAGGCTTTGGTCGAAGGTGCGCCGAAGACCTTGCTCGAAGGCGCGAACAAGGCTGACACCGACGCCGCCAAGAAAAAGCTGGAAGAAGCCGGCGCGAAGGTGGAAGTCAAGTAATTGCCCGGGTTTTGGGGCGGCGGCATATTGCCGTCGCCCCGTTTCATCCCCGCGAAAGGCGGGATCAATTGGATAAAAAATTTAACTGGTAGGACATTCGGTTGCGGTTGTGGCAAGCTGGCCGTTGAACGCGGCGGGCTTGCCTTGTGTCGTTAAGTGAAAAATGGTGCGGCGTGTCGCCGTGCCCAACAGAAAGTATAAAATGCCATCCCGAGCCACAGAACGTATCAACTTCGGCAAGATCAAGGAAATCGTCACGCCGCCGAACATGATCGAGTTGCAGACCAATTCCTACGAGGAGTTTTTGCAGGCCGATTCGACGCCGTCCAAACGCCAGAAGCATGTCGGACTGGAATCGGTTTTCCAGGAGGTGTTTCCGATCGACAGCTATGACAACAAGATCAAGCTGGCCTATGACTCCTATGACGTTGGCGAGCCTAAAGTGGACTGGCTGGAATGCCTGCGTGAAGGCACGACTTATGGTGCGCCGCTTTACGTCACGTTCAAGCTGATTGAAGAATCCAAGAGTGCGAAGGAAGAAAAGGTTTTCATGGGCGAGCTCCCGCTGATGACCCCGCAAGGCACGTTTGTCATCAATGGCGCTGAACGGGTCGTGGTCTCGCAGTTGCACCGTTCACCGGGTATCGCGTTTGAGGCGACCCAGCATCCGAACGGTAAAATGCTCCATAGTTTCCGCGTCATACCTGACCGCGGCTCCTGGTATGAAGCTATGTTCGATACGAGCGATTTGCTATATGTTTATCTCGACCGCAAAAAACGCCGCCGGAAATTTTTGACGACGACGTTCTTTCGTGCGCTTTCGTTCCTCGACCATGAGGACAAGGAAAAGGGCAGCAAGTCAAAGGATAACGGCGGCCTCACGCGGGGAACGGACGAGGAAATTTTGAAGCTGTTCTACACCATCGAGGAATTGACGGTGAAGGAGGCGGAAAAAATTGAGGATTTGCAAAACCGCGTGCTGGTGCATGACGTGGCGGACGAAGAAAAGGGCCTGGTTATCGCGCGCGCCTTCGAGCCGCTCTCGAAAGCCGTTGTTAAACAGATTGCCGAGCTTGGCGTGACCAAGATCAAGGTCGTGGACACTTCCGTGGATGAAGGGAACATGATCAAATGCCTCAAGAAAGATCCGGCCAAGAACGAGGAAGAAGCGCTCAAGGATATTTATCGTCGTCTACGTCCGGGCGATCCTCCGACCGCCGCGAATTCTCGGGCCTTGATTAAGCGTTTGTTCTTTGATGAGAAGCGTTATGATCTCGGCCGCGTCGGTCGTTACAAAATCAATCAAAAATTGGGTATGAAGGGCGACAGCCGCATTCTGACCAAGGAAGATTTGGTGGCGGCGACGAAGTATTTGCTCAAGCTTAAGAAGGGCGAAGGCTCGCTGGATGACATTGATCATTTGGGCAGTCGTCGTATTCGCACGGTGGGCGAATTGCTTTCCAACCAATGCCGCGTGGGATTGTCCCGCACGGAACGTTTGGTGAAGGAGCGCATGACCTTGTTCGATCAGACGGTCGAATCCATGACGCCGCAGAAGCTCATCAATCCGAAGGCGCTTTCCGCCGTGATCCGCGATTTCTTTGGCCGCAGCCAGTTGTCGCAGTTCATGGATCAGATCAATCCGCTTGCGGAACTCACCCACAAACGCCGCTTGTCGGCGCTCGGACCCGGGGGGCTTTCGCGTGACCGTGCCGGTTTTGAAGTCCGCGACGTTCATCCGTCGCACTATGGCCGCATTTGTCCGATTGAAACGCCGGAAGGTCCAAACATCGGTCTGATCGCGTCGCTCGCGACGTTTGCCCGTATCAACGAGTTCGGTTTCCTCGAGACGCCATATCGCAAAGTTGAGAACGGTCGCGTCACGGAAAAAATTGAATACCTGACCGCTGACCGTGAAGAGCAGTTCATCGTCGCGCAGGCGAATTCCGTGATGGATGACAAGGGTCATTTCACGGACGACCGCGTGGTCTGCCGTCAGCGTGGCGAATTCATTGACGTGGAGCCGACAAAAGTCGACTACATGGACGTGTCGCCGAAGCAGCTCGTTTCAATTGCTGCGTCGTTGATTCCATTCCTCGAACACGATGACGCGAACCGCGCATTGATGGGTTCCAACATGCAACGCCAGGCCGTGCCGCTCCTCGTCACCGAGGCGCCGCTCGTCGCAACGGGCATGGAAGACCGAGTCGCCCGCGATTCCCGCGCCGTGTTGGTGTCGGAAGAATCCGGCAAGGTTGCGTCCGTCAGTGGTGATCAAATCATCATCACCGAAAACGGCCATTTGCCTGAAGGTAAAAAGAAAATCAAGCATGATCCGGAAAACGGCGTTTCCGTCTATCCGGTTCGCAAGTTCATGCGCTCGAATGCGGCGACCTGCATCAACCAGAAGATTCTTGTTGAAAAAGGCGACCACATCAAAAAAGGCCAGGTGCTAGCCGACGGTCCCTGCACGCAGGGCGGCGAGCTTGCGCTTGGGCGCAATGTGCTCGTGGCGTTCATGCCGTGGAACGGTTACAACTTCGAGGACGCGATTCTAATCAGCGAGAAGATCGTCAAGGAAGATATTTTCACTTCGATACACATTGATGAATTCGAAGTGGCCGCCCGTGACACCAAGCTCGGACCGGAAGAAATCACGCGCGACATCCCGAACCTCGGCGATGAAGCCTTGAAAAACCTCGGCACGGACGGCGTCATCCGCGTGGGCGCGGAAGTGAAACCCGGCGACATTCTCGTCGGCAAGATCACGCCGAAATCTGAAACCGAGCTTGCGCCGGAAGAACGTTTGCTCCGCGCCATTTTCGGTGAAAAGGCGGCGGACGTGAAAGACACTTCGCTCAAGGTTCCGTCCGGGACCTACGGCATCGTCATGGATGTGAAAGTTTCGGCGAAAAAGGACGCCGACCGCGTCAGCCGCTCGGTTTCCAGCGAGGAAAAACGCCACGCGAAACAGATTGAGGAAGATCACAAGAAAAAAGTCGGCGAACTGGAAGACCAGTTGACGGAAGCGTTGAGCAACATCCTGCTCGGCGAAAAAATTCCGCTCGATGTCGTCAACAGCGAGACCGGTGAGATCATCATTCCGGCGAACCGCAAGATCACGAAGACGCTGTTGCGCAAGCTGGCAACGGTTTACGATCGCATTGAAATTGATCCGTCGCCGATTCGCAATAAGATCAACGAAATCATCGGCCAGTTTAAGAAGAAATTCGATGACTTGCAGATGCAATACGACGAGGAAATGGAACGCGCCGAGGCGGGTGAAGGCATTGAGGCCGGCATCGTCAAGTCGGTGAAAGTTTATATCGCGTCCAAACGTAAACTGTCAGTCGGTGACAAGATGGCCGGACGCCACGGTAACAAGGGTGTCGTCGCCAAGATTGTTAAAGAAGAAGACATGCCGTATCTTGCGGATGGAACGCCGGTGGAAATCGTCTTGAATCCGCTGGGTGTGCCGAGCCGTATGAACGTTGGACAGGTTTTGGAAACGCACTTGGGCTGGGCGGCGAAGCTGCTCGGGCTGAAGTTCGCCACGCCGGTGTTCGACGGCATGAAGGAAAAGGACATTCGCGGCTACCTCAAACAGGCCGGTTTGCCGGAACACGCCAAAACGCATTTGATCGACGGCCGCACCGGTGAACAGTTCGACCAGGAAATCGTCGTTGGCTACATCTACATGATGAAGCTCGGCCATTTGGTCGCGGACAAGATTCACGCCCGTGCGGTTGGTCCGTATTCGCTCGTTACCCAGCAGCCGCTGGGCGGCAAGGCGCAATACGGCGGTCAGCGCTTCGGCGAAATGGAAGTGTGGGCGATGGAAGCCTACGGCGCGGCTTACACGTTACAGGAACTCCTGACCGTAAAATCCGACGACGTGCAGGGTCGCACGCGCATCTACGAAAGCATCGTCAAGGGTGACAACTCGCTGGAGGCCGGCATCCCGGAATCCTTCAACGTGCTCGTGAAGGAGATGCAATCCCTCGGGCTTGACGTGAAGGTGGGTTACTCCAACCCGATTGAACACGCCAACAGTGACAGCGCGCAGCAGGCCGCCGTTGCCGCATTGACGTCCACCGAACCCTGAAACGAAACTTTGCTGAAATAAAATCGTATGACTAGTTCCAAAGAAAACGCCCGCGAGATTCTCGGCCTCGAAAAAGTCAACCAAGTTGACTATGTCGGCATCACGCTCGCGTCACCCGACGCCATCCGCTCGTGGAGCAAAGGCGAAGTCAAGAATCCCGAAACGATCAACTACCGCACGTTCAAGCCGGAAAAGGGCGGACTTTTCTGCGAACGCATTTTCGGTCCCGTCAAGGACTGGGAATGTTCCTGCGGCAAATATAAGCGCATCAAGCATCGCGGCATTGTCTGCGACCGTTGCGGCGTCGAAGTGACCTTGTCCCGCGTCCGGCGCGAGCGCATGGGGCACATCGAACTGGCTGTGCCGGTGCAGCACATCTGGTTCTTCAAGTGCATGCCCTCGCGTATCGGTCTGGCGCTGGACATGACCGCGCGCCATTTGGAACGCGTCATTTATTACGAGGACTATCTCGTGATTGATCCGGGTACCACGCCGCTCAAGGCAAATCAGCTGCTCACGGAAGTTGAACTGCGTGAAGCCCGCGAAACTTACGGTGCCGAAGCGTTCACCGCCAAGATGGGCGCTGAAGCCGTGCGTGAGGCGCTGTGCCGTGTGGATCTCGTCAAGCAGGCCGAGGAACTGGCCATCGCGATGACCGAGACCAAGAGCAAGCAGATTCGCAAAAAACTGGCGAAGCGCATCAAGCTGTTGCAGGGTTTGCACTCTTCCAAGAGCCGCCCGGAATGGATGATTCTCACGGTGCTGCCGGTGATTCCGCCGGACTTGCGTCCGCTCGTACCACTCGAAGGTGGTCGTTTTGCAACATCCGACTTGAACGATCTTTATCGCCGCGTCATTAACCGGAATAACCGACTCCGTACGTTGCTCCAGCTCAAGACGCCGGAAGTCATTATCCGCAATGAAAAGCGCATGTTGCAGGAAGCCGTGGACGCATTGTTCGACAATGGTCGCCACGGACGTCCGGTGACCGGTGCTGGCAACCGCTCGCTGAAATCTTTGAGCGACATGCTCAAGGGCAAAGGCGGACGTTTCCGTCAGAATTTGCTCGGCAAGCGGGTTGATTATTCTGGCCGTTCCGTCATCGTGATTGGACCGGAACTGAAGTTGAACCAGTGTGGTTTGCCAAAGAAAATGGCGCTCGTTTTGTTCGAGCCGTTCATCATTCGCCGCTTGAAAGAATTGGGCTATGTTCACACCGTTCGCAGCGCAAAGAAAATGATCGAGCGCCAGACGAAGGAAGTTTGGGACGTTTTGGAAGAAGTGACCAAGGGGCATCCGGTGCTGTTAAACCGCGCCCCGACGCTGCACCGTTTGTCCGTCCAGGCTTTCGAGCCGCAGCTCATCGAAGGTGAAGCGATCCGGATCCATCCGCTCGTCTGTACCGCGTATAACGCCGACTTTGACGGTGACCAGATGGCCGTTCACGTTCCACTCTCCGTCGAGGCGCAGTTGGAAGCGCGTTTGTTGATGATGGCGACGAACAACATATTCTCGCCTTCATCCGGCAAGCCGATCATCACACCGACCCAGGACATTACGCTCGGTTGCTATTACGTCACCGCCGAACCGCGCAAACCCATGCCTGCGAATGTCAATGAGCTGCCGCTCTTTGGCTCGAAGGAAGAAGTCATTTACGCCTACAGCGACGATGCGCTGAAGACGCATGACCGCATCCGCTTGGCGAACCCTGACCTCGGCAAGAAAACCGCCTTTGGTAATGCCGACAAGAAAATCATTGAGACCACGGTGGGTCGTGTACTGTTCAGTGAAATCTGGCCGAACGAACTCGGCTTCCACAACAAGCCGGTGAAGAAATCTGACCTCGGCGACCTGATCTGGAAATGTTACAAGTTTGCCGGCCACGATAAGACTGTCGTGATGTTGGACAAGCTCAAAGAAATTGGCTTCCGCGAAGCGACCAAGTCCGGCGTGTCCATCGGTATTGACGACATGATCGTCCCGAAGGAGCGCGATGAGCAAATTCGCAACGCCCAGGGCCAGATCAAGGAAGTTGAGAAGCAGTATCGCAAGGGTGTCATCACCTCCGGTGAACGCTACAACAAGATCGTGGACGTCTGGACGCACTGCACGGATCAGATTTCCGGCGTGATGTTCGACACCTTGAAAGCCAATCAGGGCAAAAAGGAATATAACCCCGTCTATCTGATGGTGGATTCCGGCGCGCGTGGTAATAAACAGCAAGTCCGTCAGCTCGCCGGTTTACGCGGTCTCATGGCCAAGCCCAGCGGGGAAATTATCGAGAAGCCGATTCTGGCGAACTTCCGCGAAGGTTTGTCCGTCTTGGAATACTTCATTTCGACGCACGGCGCGCGCAAAGGTCTCGCTGACACCGCGCTCAAGACCGCCGACTCCGGCTATATGACGCGCAAGTTGGTGGATGTTTCTCAAGACGTGATCATCCAGGAGGGCGACTGTGGTACGACCAACGGCATTTGGGTTTCCGCCGTGTTCGAAGGAGAAGACGAAGTGGTGAAAATCTCTGACCGTCTGGTTGGCCGTTTTGCCTGCGACGACATCGTGAATCCGACCAGCCCGAAAGAGTTCCTGATCCACGCCAACGAAGAGATCGACGAAGTCAAGGCCAAGGCGATTGACGTTGCCGGCGTTGACCGTGTTCGCATCCGCTCGGTGTTGACCTGCGAAAGCAAGCACGGCATTTGCAAGCATTGTTACGGCCGCAATCTCGCGACCGGCTCGCTGGTCAAGCTCGGCGAGGCTGTCGGCATCATTGCCGCGCAGTCCATCGGCGAACCTGGCACGCAGCTCACGATGCGCACGTTCCACACCGGCGGTGTGGCGGCGGGCGTGTTCAAGCAGCCGCAGATCAAGTCCAAGAACGACGGTATCATCAAATACAATGAATTGCGCTCCGTTGAATTGGAAGACGGCAACAACATTGTTTTGAACAAGAACGGTTCCATCCAGATTCTCGCGCCGGACGGCCGCGAACTGGAAAACCACACCATCGTCATCGGCGCGGTCATCTCCGTAAAGGACGGCGCGAAAGTCAAGAAAGGCGATACGTTCGTCCAATGGGATCCGCATAACGTGCCCATTCTGTCCGAGAAGGCCGGCAAGGTGAAGTTCCACGACATCATCGAGGGCGTCACCATGAAGCAGGAAGTGGATGAAGCCACCGGTGAAGAGTCCATGGTCATCATCGACCACAAGGAAGATTTGCATCCGCAGATCATCATGTCCGATGAGAAGGGCGAAGTCGTCGCGAACTACCCGATTCCGTCGGGCGCACACGTCGTCGTCAATGAGTCCGACAAAATTGTGCCCGGCACGCTCATCGCCAAGACGCCGCGCAAACAGGCCAAGACCCGCGACATTACTGGCGGTCTGCCGCGTGTCGCTGAGTTGTTCGAAGCACGCCGCCCGAAGGATGCGTCGGAAATCTCCAAAATTGACGGGATCGCGGACTTCGGTCCCAGCGTGCGTGGCAAGCGCTGCGTGCTTATCAAGGATACGGCCACGGGGTTGGAGGAGGAACACCTCATCCCCATTGGCAAACACGTCATCGTTTTCAAGGGTGACTTGGTCAAGAAAGGTCAGCAGCTCACCGAAGGCCCGATGGATCCGCATGAGATCCTCGATGTCTGCGGCCCGCAGGAATTGCAGGAACATTTGGTCAGCGAAGTGCAGGAAGTTTATCGTCTCCAAGGCGTGACGATCAACGACAAGCACATTGAGATCATCGTGCGCCAGATGTTGCGCAAGATTCGCGTCACCGAAACTGGCGACACCCAGTTCCTCTGGGGCGAGCAGATCGACAAGCTGGAATTCGAGGCCGAGAATGAAGCCGTCGAGAAAAAGGGTGGCAAGCCGGCGGAGGCCGTCCCCGTGCTGCTCGGCATCACCAAGGCGTCGCTCGAAACCGACAGCTTCCTCAGTGCCGCATCCTTCCAGGACACAACCCGCGTGCTCACCGAAGCCGCGACGCGTTCCAAGATTGACAGCCTGCGCGGCTTCAAGGAAAACGTCATCATGGGCCACATCATTCCGGCCGGAACGGGTTTTGACATGCACCGCAAGGTGACGCTTAACCCGCTGGTGGAACTGCCGGAGGAACCGGCAATGGAAGAAACCAGCGCGGCCGAAGCGGAAAATCCGCTGCTCGCCTGAACTGAAAATTAATTACACCACGGCGTCCGATGCAAGTCGGACGCCGTTTTCATTTTATCCGCGTTGCTTAGGGACGCTTGCGGATCCTTACGAAAGGGCAGGGGATACAAGCGAAGTGTCACCGTAGCCGACTCCATTAATATTGATAGAGGCTTTGAATAGGCCGTGTTGATTGGCGACGGTGTAGTTGGCACCCAGCCAGCCATAATTAATAGACCACCTTGTTGAGCGGATACTCGATGATGCCTTCCGCGCCGGCAGCCTTGAGCTGCGGAATCAGTTCGCGCACGACCTTTTCATCAATGATCGTCTCTACAGCGACCCAGCCTTTGAGGCTTAGGCTTGAGATGGTCGGGTTGCGCAGTGCCGGCAGGTCCGCCAGCAGCTTGGCGAGGTTTTTCTCCGCGATGTTCATCTTCAGGCCGACTTTCGTCTCGGCGTCCAGCGCGCCCTTAAGCAGCAATGCCAGCGTCTCAATTTTCTTCCGTTTCCATGGGTTTTCCCATGCTTCCACGTTGGCGATCAACCGCGGCGTGGAGCTCAACAGCTCATCCACGATGCGCAGCTTGTTTGCCTTGAGCGAGGAGCCGGTCTCGGTGACTTCGACGATGGCGTCCACCAGTTCGTGCGCCTTTACTTCCGTCGCGCCCCAGGAGAATTCCACCTCGGCCTTCACGCCATTTTTCTTGAGGTATTTCTTTGTGAGGTTTACGACCTCGGTCGCGATGCGTTTGCCCTGCAAATCTTTCACCGACTTGATCGGCGAATTTTCCGGCACGCACAGCACCCAGCGCGCGGGCCGGCGCGAGACTTTGCTGAACAGAAATTCTCCGACCTCGTGGACCTGCGAGCCGTTCTCCATGATCCAGTCATGGCCGGTGATGCCGCAGTCAAGGTAGCCGTGCTCGACGTAACGGCTGATCTCCTGCGCGCGGATGAGCCGGATCTCCAACTCGTCGTCGTCCACGTAAGGCACATACGAACGGCTGCTGACCTGGATGTTGTAGCCGGCTTTGGCCAGCTTCTCGATGGTGGCGTCCTGCAAGCTGCCCTTGGGCAGGCCGAATTTAAGTTTCTTGCTCATTAAAAATAAATCACTTCCGCGCCTTAATTGTTTGGGGCTTCGGGTCATCGTCTCGCGGCGCTGGTTCGTTAATCTGCCAATTTCGCCGCAATAACGCCACCTTCTTCTGGGCCCGGTTTTACTTCATGCTATCGATGGTCCAATCGTCGCCGGACTTTTTCATCAAGAACGTCTTGGAACCTTGCACTACACCGCCTGCATACCAACGTCCGATCACGTCCACCGAGCCGTCCGGTTTCGGGTCGCTCATATCCACGCCGAGGATCATCACGGGCAGACCCGTGTCCTTGTCGAGCGGCGACTGGTTTGAGTGCAGGTCAATGTGATAGCTCTCCTTGATCGGCGGAATATGATTGGGGTATTTCGTGATCAACGCCTTGACCACCGAATCCTCCGCTTGCATAAATAAAGCCGAGTAATTGCCATCTTCCCAGAAATGGCGGTCGAGTAAATAACTGAGAATCAGCAGATCAATCTTCTCCTCGTCCGTCTTGGACAAACCCGGAACAACCGGCGACACGACTTCCTTCATGGCTGGTACCTTGACCTCGCTGGCAAAATAAATCGACTCATGGTTTGTGCTGCAACCGGCAGTCAGCAAAACTCCCAGCACGACCGTGGAAAAAACTAGTTTGGTTCTCATGCCTTCCTCCAAATCACGCGCCGCCCTTGCACCGAGATTTCCTTCTTCGCCAGCGCCGCGACGCAGCGCGGATACAGTTCATGTTCCGCCGCGTGGATACGCTGGTGCAGCGTTTCCGCTGTGTCGTGATCCAGCACTGGTACGGCCGACTGGCCGATGATAGCGCCGGAATCCACGCCCGCGTCCACGAAATGCACCGTGCAGCCTGCCACCTTCACGCCCTGCTCCAGCGCCTGTTTCCACGCTTGCAGGCCGGGAAAACAAGGCAGCAGCGACGGATGGATGTTGACGATGCGTCCCTCGAACGCGCGCAGGAAATCGCCCTTCAATACGCGCATGAAACCCGCCAGGACCACCAAATCCACCTGCGCTGCCGTCAACGCCGCCACGAAGGCGCGTTCCGCCGGTTCGTCCAGCTTGGTGCGGAACTGGCCCGGCGGGATGAACTGCGACGGAATCTGCCGCGCCCGCGCGTGCGCCAGGAGGCCCGATGCTTCGACATCGCTTAAGACAACGGCGATTTGCGCCGGGATCTTGCCTGCCGTCACCGCGTCCGCGATGGCCACGAAATTGGAGCCCTGGCCGGAGCCGAGTATGCCGATACGAAAAGGATTATTCACTGCGATTTGAATAACAGAGCGGCCCTTCAAAACAAGCGGAAAGGTGTGACCACATGGACAACCAATAAGCAGTCACAGTTGCGAGCGGCGAAACAATGCCAAGTTCATGCCGGTAATACATTTGTCCATGCGATTAATTCCGCCGCACACTCCCCGCATCGGCTTGCGTTGAACTTCACCGTCGTCTAGTTTTCGCACGTGAAGAAAACCGGCCGCCCCGTCATTCCTCGCAAGACGATTTATCGCCTCTCGATTTATCTGCGCTGTCTCGCGCGGCTGCGGGAGAACAGCATCGGCACGGTTTCCAGTGAGGCGCTGGCGAAGGCTGCCGGCGTCAAGCCGACGCAGCTCCGCAAAGATCTCGCCTACTTCGGCACGTTTGGCACGCGTGGGCTGGGCTACGACGTGACGGAGCTTTCCCAGAAGATCGCCAATGAACTCGGCACGTCCAGCCTCCAGCCGGTCATCCTAGTGGGGGTCGGCAACCTCGGCATGGCATTGCTTTCCTATCGTGGATTTGAGAAGGAGGGGTTTGAGATAATCGCCGCGTTTGATGCCGAGCCCGCACGGAAGCGTGACAAGGAAATCAAGCAACCAATTCTGGACATGGACAGATTGGCAGCCTTTATCCGCGAACACG
>Ga0302277_1000186_pt1 | contig 48834 bp, 42 predicted proteins | sample III_Bog_N3_1_FD_198759 | JGI IMG/M metagenome (GOLD analysis project Ga0302277, IMG submission 198759) | Peat permafrost microbial communities from Stordalen Mire near Abisko, Sweden - III_Bog_N3_1 | ecosystem: Environmental > Terrestrial > Soil > Wetlands > Peat | place: Sweden: Abisko... | reverse complement strand
CACGAACACGATCTCCATTCTTGAAATGTTCGCGTGGGAGGGTTTCATCACGGCGCATCATGGCTTCAGTTCGTCCTAAGTCGACAGTCACATTGCCATACTCGACGCGTTTCACGATGCCGCTGACGATTTCACCTGCACGATCCTGATACTCCAAGAACTGGCGTTTACGTTCCGCTTCACGCACTTTCTGTACGATCACTTGTTTGGCTGTTTGTGCGGCAATTCGACCAAGATCAATGGGGGGAAGATCATCAATAATAAAATCACCCAAGACAGCATCGGGTTTCGATTTGCGTGCTGCCTTCAAGGGGATTTGCGTGAATTCATTTTCTATGGGGTCAGCTACTTGTTGATAACGTTGCAGGCGAACTTCTCCTGTGCGTCGATCAATTTCAGCGCGGATGTCATGTTCATGACCATATTTGGCGCGGCCAGCTTTTTGAATAGCTTGTTCCATGGCGACAAGAACTTCATCGCGATCAATACTTTTTTCGCGAGCCACAGCATCAGCAACATGAAGTAATTCCATCGTCGTTATCTCCTAATGATGATTTAATAAGGGGTGAGAAGGGGAGGAAGTTTTAAGAAGGGCGTCGGTCAAAACAAGTTGAGCCCGTGCAATATCTTTCAGAGGTACCTGATAGGAGCCCGCTTCCGTACAAAGCTCAATGGCTGCATCGGCATCTAGCCCTGAGACAGATCCAATGTGAGCTTGGAAGCGCTTTTTACCGTTCGCAATTGTTTCAGAACGGGCTTCGAGTTCGATCTTAGCTATGTGGCCTTTAAAGCGTTCAAAATCTTTTAAGCGTATGAGGGGGCGATCAATGCCGGGGGAACTCACTTCAAGAGTGTAATGGTTGGTAATACTGTCGTCGGCATCAAGCTTTTCGGAGGCTGCGTGACTAATGGTTGCGCAGTCATCAACTGTCATTGAGGCGCCATCACAGCGTTCGGCCATAATTTGTAAAAGAGGATTTGAACTATTGGCCATCAGATGAACGCGCACCACTTCATAACCCAGGCTTGCGATATCGCCTGAGATGAGGTTTTCAATTTTGATTTCCAAAGGCTTCTTTTGCATTCGTTTCGTATCCGCAACTAACACTTACCGTCTCTGTTTTTTTTAAAAGGCAACAAAAAAGGCGGGCTTTTGGCCCACCTGCACGTCAACCTATTAACAGCACACATTGTAGCTTTTTCAGCTCAGGATGCAAGGAGAATCATTTCAAAAAAGCGCATAGAATGATGGTGCAGCACGGTAGCCAAGCGCTAACCTCTTGAGGGGCCAGCTTATTAACTTATGAGGCTTTTTATCCTAAAGAGTTTAGAAGAAATTAACCTTATTAAATATATAATAAAGAAAGTAATTGGATGCGATCCATTTGATTTTAAAAGTTTTTTTAAATGTCAGGGTCATGAAATTATATTTTATTCATTCTTTTGATTTAACAGACAATGCCACCCAAGCTTTGCCAATCTTAATCATTTTATTTTTTATGTGGTTCCCTCATTCTAAGCTTTATGCTTCCGATGGGGCCGCTGAATTTTCGGCCTCTCATTTATGGTCTAATCCCACCAATCCCGATGGAACTTTAACGAATGATGAGAAGCATCAGCGCTTACAAGATGTCCTTCATTATATTCGTAATGAAGCCCCAAACTTAGTTCCAGGAATGGCGCCTATCTTTCATAATCCCACGGGATGGGTGCAACATAATCTTGGATTGGGATTAAGCCTTCTTAATGACCCGCGTGGGGATGCCACTTTAGTTGAGCCATCACGTCCTGCCATGGCCATGACACAACCTATAACCGGCTTGGTGGATTCTTCCACAGCTGAGGAAGTTCAAGCTTTATGGGTTTCTCCTTATCATGACAAGGATTTTATACCTTCCAAAAACGCTATGGTTATGGGCATTAATTGGCAGCAACGTTTTTGGCAGAACGGAGCGCAGCTAGATATACACCCTCTATATGGCCATAATTGGGGCTTTAATGCAGGTTATTGGGGGGCTGAAATGTCTTTGGGCCCCATATCTTCCGACGCAGCGACACCGACTTGGGGCAAAATCGCAATTTTGAATACCAACAGCCCACATTCACTTATGGATAATCGGCACGGCGTCGATCTTTACAGTGTCTACAATATAACAAACCAAGTGAGCCTGAACGCAGGGGTCCGGCAAAACGAAGATCCACAGCGCAATGATTATATTTTGCTGAAATGGAGAATAAACCTTAATTGATTATAAACGACGATAGCTAAAATAAGCTGGCTGCCGACCGGCTTTAATGCCTTTTTCTTCATAGCGTGTCGGAACCCAATCTAAAGGCGGCACTTGTGCATCATAATGGCCATGAAAAGCGTCGGATTCTCTTAAATTCAAGCGTATATGTTCAGCAAGTCCAGGATGATCCGTTGCCATTAAAAGCTCGGAACCTTTTTGCATGACCCTGGCGAGACGAGGAAGGCTGTGGGGGCCTATAAAGCGGCGTTCGGCATGACGTGCTTTGGGCCACGGGTCGGCGAACAGGACAAAACAACGCTCCAAACTTTCATCCGGTAAAGCGTCGAGGAGCAAGCGTGCATCATTGGGGTAAATACGAATGTTTTCTATATGTTCGCGATCGATGTGATCTAAAAGACTGGCAATTCCATTTACAAAAGGTTCGCAGCCTATAAAGCTAAAGGTGGGATGTTGTTGAGCACGCGCGGCTAAATGTTCGCCACCACCAAACCCCACTTCCAGACAAAGATGGATGGGCGTGGTTTTAAATAATAGTGACAAGTTCAAAGAACCGGTTTCAGGCAATGCAATTTCTAAATGCGGCAAAAGTTCGCGCATCAGGAAACTTTTGCGCTGACGCAAAGGCCGGCCTTTGCGGCGCCCATAAAGGCGGGAAGCGGGTGAAAGAAAACTCAGAGTTTATAGATCCGCTTTAATTCAGATACCAAATCAAGGCGCTCCCATGAAAAATGTCCATCATCTTCAGGATCGCGCCCAAAGTGACCAAAGGACGACGTCTTTTTATAAATAGGACGGTTGAGTTGCAAATGTTCACGAATTCCACGCGGTGACAATTTGACGAGTTGTCGTAAGACGTCTCCTAAATTTGTAACATCCACATGATGAGAATTGTCGGTTGCAACATAGACAGCGAGAGGTTCTGATACGCCAATGGCATAAGCAAGTTGGATTGTGCATCGATCCGCAATTCCTGCTGCAACAACGTTCTTGGCTAAATAGCGGGCCATATATGCAGCGGAGCGATCCACTTTGGTGGGGTCCTTTCCTGAGAAAGCACCGCCACCATGTGGGGCAGCCCCACCATAGGTGTCGACAATAATTTTACGTCCTGTGAGACCAGCATCACCATCGGGTCCCCCAATGACGAAGCGACCCGTTGGATTAACATAAAAATATTTGTCTTCACACATCCAACCTTCAGGAAGCGCCTTTTGAACATAAGGGCGCACCATTTCGCGTACTTCATTTTGATCGATCTTCTCGTCATGTTGCGTTGAGACAACGATGCGTGCGGCACGAACAGGCTTGCCATCAACATATTCAAGCGTTACCTGACTTTTGGCATCAGGACCAAGAAGCGGCAATTTGCCTTTATGCCTGTCTTCGGAGATAAGACGTAAAATTTTATGGGAATAAAAAATAGGCGCGGGCATAAAAGTAGGTGTTTCGCGGCACCCATAACCAAACATAATGCCTTGATCGCCCGCACCCTCGTCTTTGTCACCTGCAGCGTCAACGCCTTGGGCAATATCGACCGATTGGGCATGAACATAAATCTGGATATCCGCCCATTGCCAGTGAAAGCCCTTTTGAGCATAGCCAATTTCACGGATTGCTTCGCGGGCCGCGAGTTCCATTTCACGCGGGGTTATTGCCGCAGGTCCTCGAATTTCACCCGCAAGTACAACACGGTTCGTTGTGGCGAGTGTTTCAACAGCAACGCGACTATGGGGATCATGACCAAGAAAAAGATCAACAATCGAATCCGAAATCCGATCACAGACTTTATCGGGATGCCCTTCACCTACTGACTCGGATGTGAAAAAATAATTCGCTGGGTTAACGCTCATGGGGGGATCCTACCAAATCAAATGAAGTCCTATAGAAACAGCACGAATTAATCGGATGATCAAGCCTGATTCAAACCACTCTCTAAAAGACCCACATAGATATTTTTAGCATTCAAAGGATTTAAGGCTTAGAAAGAGGGAAAAAGAACGGGCGTTTGAGCCCACAGGAATGATGAAAGCGACAGCAAGAGCTGATAAGAACAAAAGAACTAAATAAAATCCATAAAGTCCATTCACCATAAGAACTAAACCAGGTTGAGGGTAACGCGGGTGGTAAGTCCACATCTAAAAATCCGGTCATGCCAACGCCCATCATGGCTGTAACATGGCCATAAGCATCAACGACCCCTGAGATACCTGTGTTTGCGGCACGTACAAGGGGCAATCCTTCTTCAATAGCCCGCAACTTAACGAGCGCGAAATGTTGGTAAGGGCCTGCGGTATTGCCATACCAGCCATCATTTGTGATGTTGAGAAGAAAGTGGGGGCGGTCAGAGCGGTCGATAACTTTGCCTGGAAAAATAGCTTCATAACAGATGAGGGGGCTAAAGCTTGGAAGACCTGCGACACGTAAGCTGTGAACATCATCCCCTGTTGAAAAATCAAGTCCTAGGTTGGTGATTGTACGTAAGGGCAGCAGGGAACGGAAGGGAATATATTCGCCGAAAGGAACTAAATGAAATTTGTCATAATCAGCTAAGACTTGGCCTTGGGCATTTATTGCAATTAAAGAATTAAAATAATGAATCTTTTTTTGATCATCAACATCACGTCGAATAACACCGGTAAGTAAAGAGCCATCCAGCGGGAGGTGATGGGCAATCATTTGGCGATGAGGGGCGTCCTCCATTAGGTAAAAGGGAGCTGCCGTTTCCGGCCATATGACATGCGTAACAGGCTGAGCGGAAGGAGCCGACGTCAAATCGAGTAAATGCTGAAAATTGATGGAACGCTGTGTAATGTCCCATTTATGGGCCTGATCCGTATTCGGCTGGACTAACCTTAGTCTTATATTGGGGAGCGACTTTTCATAGTTTGGGTCCGTCCTGTATAAACGCCACGTGCCGGTAAGGGCTAAGGCCAAAACTATGAGAAAGCTTCCGGCCACGATCTTAAGGTGGGAGGGTTTGGGTTCACTTAGAAGAGCCGGTAAGCAGGCCCCGATAAGAGTAAGCAGGGTTAATCCATAAACACCCGTAACGCTAACGAGTTGAAGCATGGGGAGGAAGCCCGACCATGTATGACCCGTAAGAATCCATGGAAAGCCAGTAAACATATGCCCGCGGGCGTAATCGGCAAGGAACCATAAGAGGGCAAAGCCGATAACCCCCGCTAGATCCAAAAGGCCAAGACGACGTGCAATACCCGAAGCTATACCATACGAAATGGAAAAGAAAAAAGGCAACCCAGCTACGGATAAAGGAATGGCCCACCAGAAATGTTGAAGATCAACGAACATTGCATCGGCAATCCAGTAAAGTCCGACAACAAAAAAACCGAATGAATAACTCCAGCCCGTGATAAAGGCTTGTCTGAAATGAGATGTTCCTCTTAAAAGAAAGACAAGCGCTGGAAAACAGACCCACAGGAGAGGGGTCAGATTATAAGGGGGAAAAGCAAAAGCGCTGAGGGCTCCAAAGGCACACGCCAGCGCGGGCCGTTTCCACCCCTCTTTATGACGAAGTCTTTCAGAGCTGGATGAAATCCAGGCAAGTAATGCGTGCATCATGCGACGACCCATCGCATTTTCTGTCCCGTTTCGTCAATCCACAAGAAAAAGAATAGCTTGCTATCAACTGGCCGCTTGGGAGCGTTTTTCAAGCGTTGTAAAAGATCCCGTAGGTCGCCCTGTACGGATACGTAGTCTTTTAATGCGGCTTTGGTCCATTTCTAAAACCTCAAAGCTCATACCTTCGGGGGTGCGGAAGGACTCTCCAATGGTCGGAACGCGTCCAGCCATTTGGGCAACATAGCCGCCCAGCGTATCAATGTCTTCGCCTTCTAGGAGTTCTGGTAGTCGCATATGTGTTTGTGATTCAAAATCATCGATTGAAAGACGTGCATCGACTAATAAAGTACCATCGGTTCGTGTAATGATTGTGGGGGAAGCTGGGGCATCATGCTCATCCTCAATCTCACCGACAATCTCTTCAACTAAATCCTCAATAGTGACCATACCATCAATGCCCCCAAATTCATCAACCACAAGCGCCATGTGCTGACGTGTTTGTCGCATTTGCAGTAAGAGTTTAGACGCTTGCATAGAGGGAGCAACGAAAGATACGGGTCTCAATAAATCGGCAATAGCACGGGTTTGATCATAGGCAAGACACGGCATAATATCTTTCATGTGGACCATACCCACGACATCATCGAGGGTGCCACGATAAATCGGAATTCGGCTATGGGCATGGGTTGCCATTAGGGCAACAATCTCAGCCATAGTGCTCTCAATATCTGTGCCAATAATATCGGCACGTTGGATCATACAATCGTGTACTTTACGTTCTCGGAGCGCCATAATATTGGCAAGCAGCATGCGTTCTGCGGGCGAAATCCCAGACTCCGACAGGGGCTCGTCGATTAATTCTTCGACGACCTCACGTAGAACTTGGGCATCGGGGGGAGGGTTGATAAAATGACAAACATGATGCCAAAGGGCATGCCACCATTTTCGCGGTTCTTCACCCTTTGATAAAGGTTCAGGGCTTGTCGTTAATACGGTTAGAGCGGGGTCGTTCATGAGTTTTGGGGGGTTCGGTTCATCTATCGAGGGCGGGTTCTTTTGTGATTAGGAAGCGGAAGATCGAGCCTATAGGGATCGGGTCGTCCGAGTTGCTCCATAATTTTTTTCTCCAACCGCTCCATTCTGTTTGCTTCACGATCCATTCTATGATCATACCCAAAAAGATGCAAAAGACCATGAATCATTAGATGAACAAGGTGATCTATCAATATATAGTGTTTCTTGTTTGATTCATCCACAATATATTGATACGCAATGGCGATATCCCCCATATGAGGCGGCTCTTTGAGGGTGCCAAAACGTACCGATTTTAACTTATCATATTGGGGAAAGGATAAAACATTCGTTGGTTTATCAATCCCTCGAAAATCTCGATTTAAGCGACGGATAGTGGTGTTCGTTGTCAAAAGCAGCGTTACATGGCAGGGAAATTGAAATCGATTAGGTAACGAGGCGAGGGTCATCGCTGCCGCTTGTTCGAGATGGTTTTTAAGACGTGAGATTTTACGCCATCTGAGATCTTCAATACAAAAATCAAGGATAGGCTTCGGCTTTTTCATGAGTGCATAGCCTCATCTTGAATCACGACATGGCCTCTTAAACTGTTGAGGCCAATCGTCTCGACTTCTACAAGCATTTCATGGCCAATGAGGCGCTCGTGACCCTTAATATGAACGGCTTGCATGTAGGGGGTGCGCCCATGAATTTGGTTCTCATATCGACCTTTTCGATCAAAAAGAACGGACAGTGATTTTCCAATCATCTGTTGATTAAAAGCATCTTGCTGCTCACGTAAGAGGCTTTGTAATTCTTGCAGTCGTGCGTCGGCGACCGAGTCCTCAATTTGCTTTGTCATGCTGGCTGCAGGTGTTCCTGGACGACGGCTGTATTTAAATGAATAAGCCTGACTAAACTTAATATCCTGCACAAGTCTTAGGGTTGCTGCAAAATCCTGATCGGTTTCGCCAGGAAAGCCAACGATAAAATCAGATGATAAAGCAATATCGGGTCGCGCTTTGCGCAAACGATCAATCAGATGTCGATAATCATCTGAGGTATGACGACGATTCATGGCTTCTAAAATTGCATCGGAGCCACTTTGAACGGGCAAATGCAGAAATGGCATTAACTGCGGCAAATCACCATGAGCGGCGATGAGATCATCATCCATATCGCGTGGATGAGAGGTCATATAACGAATACGTTTAAGATTTGGAATATCAGCCAAACGTCGGCATAAACGTCCAAGACCCCATGTTTGTTGATCGGGCCCTTGGCCATGGAAGGCGTTGACATTCTGACCAAGTAAGGTGATTTCGCGCGCTCCTTTATCAACCAGATTGATAGCTTCCGCGACAATGGATTCGATGGATCGTGAATATTCAGCGCCGCGTGTATAGGGCACAACACAAAAGGTACAAAATTTATCACAACCCTCTTGGATCGATAAGAACGCACTAACATCAGAGGCGTTCTGAGGCTGTGGCAACTGATCAAATTTCGGCTCTGCTTGAAATTCGGTATTTAAAACATGCCCCCCTTGTCGATGAACGCGGGCAATCATTTCGGGCAATTGGTGATAAGATTGAGGGCCAAAGACCATATCAACGTAAGGCATGCGACGTTGAATTTCAGAACCTTCAGCTTGAGCCACACAACCGGCAACAGCGACAATCATGCGCCCGCCTTCATCGGCTTTAGCCTGGTGAAGTGTCCGCAGGCGGCCTAATTCTGAAAAAAGTTTTTCGGTTGCCTTCTCACGTATATGACAGGTGTTGAGAATAACAAGATCAGCGTCTTCCATATCATCGACAGGCTTGTACCCCAGCGGGGCAACAACATCGGCCATGCGTTGGGAGTCGTAGACATTCATCTGGCAACCCCAGGTCTTGATAAACAGTTTTTTAGGGGAAGGATTATTCATGGGCAGGATAAGTCCCCGCGGCTTGTGAAACTGGCAAGGAATGAGGAGAAAGGTCCGATTGTTGAAGGCTAGCAAACGATAAGGGACGTCCTGAAACAGAGCTTTCTACACCTTGCGCAACTTGTTTCTGGCAATAAAGTGCCAAAGCTTTTCTATCCGAAAAGTCATGTGGCATTACAGGCGGGTGAAAAACAATATCCATGATAAAATTACCAAGACCAAACATATTCCATAAATGAGGAACTAACGTCATATCGCCGTACCATGCATAAAAGCTACGCCAGCTACGGGTCATTGGCATATTATCAAGCCCGACACAAGTTAATGAAACGGGCTGCACTTTTATTTGGAAGCCATCCATGGGTTCTTCAACGATACTAAATAGGGCGCTTTTAAAGGGCAAAACACTTTGACCGTTTGAGGAAGTCCCTTCTGGAAAGAGGATAAGACTCCGTTGTTGAGACAAATGTTGTTGTAAATGAGATTTCTGGCCGACAATTTTTGAGGACCGGCGTTCAATAAAGATAGTGTTTTGCATTTTTGCAAGAGCGCCAATTATGGGCCATCGCGCTACATCGGCTTTAGCTACGAAGGCTGCGGGTATAAGAGATCCAAGAATAAGAATATCGAGATAAGATGTATGATTAACAACGAAGAGAACGGGCTCTGTTGTTGACATGGTGCCATGTGTACGAATTTTAAACCCGAGGATTCTATTAACACAGCGATAAAATAATTGAGAAATATAAAAAGGTTTTTCTGGTTTAATCCATCGACAGAGAAACTGGACAGGAACCAACAGCACAATCAAAGAAAGAAACCCGAGAAGTCGTAGTGCAGCCTTGGGGCGTGATCCGTAAGCGGCGGCTAAATTTTCTAAACTATGGTTTGTTTTCATGAGGCGTTTCTGGCACAAAAACAAATTTTTGCAAAATACAAGAACAAGGCGATGGATTTTCTTAATTAAGCGGGTGGGGTTTCGTTTTTGTGACGTCGCTCATAATGCTTTATGTAGCGACTTGTAATTAAATCAGTTTTTACAATGATGCATACATCTGTTGTGTTAAACTGATGGTCAATGACGGCCCCATCTCCAACAAACCCACCCACACGAACATATCCTTTAATGAGGGGGGGTAAACTATTGCTGCCGCTACGGGGATCTAATCTCATATTTTCAAAAACAACATTGGGATCAAAGGCTTCGCGCGGCAGAAGACGCATATCGACATATTGGTCGGTGAGGGCTTTGGCTCGAAGAGCGGGTGGGGCGAGATGATGATAATAAAGATAAGAGAGGGGCAAAGCTAAGGCCTCGGGATCTGTACCGGGAAGACTGGCACATCCAAACATTAAACGTACATCGTGTCGGAAAACATAATCGGTAAGTCCACGCCATAAAATTTGCATAACTTGCCCTGTACGATGCTCGGCATCAATACAGGAGCGCCCCAACTCTAGGATTTCACCAGGATATTGGAGAAGGGGGCTAATATCGTATTCATTCTTTGAATAGAATCCGCCACATTTTTCGGCGGCGGCACGGCGAATGAGACGATATGTGCCAATGACAGCAGCGTTATGAGGGGGCTCGTGATTAAAGACAAGCAAGTGATCACAGTGCTCGTCGAAAGAGTCAGAATCGCGTTTGCGCGCGAACATTTCGGTCGAGGGAGTCGCCCCCATCTCCTCATAGAAAACACGGTAACGCAAAGCTTGTGCAGCGTCAATTTCCGCCGCTGTCCGTGCTAGCCGTACTTCCAAATGACCATTGCGAATGTCGTTCTCGGGGGGTGTTTTAAGAGTGGGTGACAATGAATGTATCCCTATTATCTAAAATTGGTTTTACCCCGAATAGGCGTTCCGTTGATTAGACAGATACCTTAAGTTGCGTGATGTTTATCATAAAGGTGAGGATAAAAGCTATAGGAAGATTAGATCTATTAACTCATTTAAGGAGCTTATTCTTTCTTTTATTACATAGATTTGTCCTTTAAAACCTGGGCAACATAGGATGTTGTCAAACGCCAACATTGTATACTTAACGGTCCCATGGTTGTTGTCCGCGTGTGCGGAAAAAGGATGAGCTCTTTTATGCCCATGTTCTCGTTACCTTATCTTGACGCCATGACTGCTTTTGCTGCTTTTGCTCAAGATCCTGGTGTGGTTTTTTTAAACGGGAGCCGTGTCCATAACGGTGAGAGCCGCTATAGCTATCTCGCCATTGATCCTGTTTGTTCTCTCGAAGCAGGGGCCTCTTTTGTTGAAGTCAACGGTCGTCGTGAGGAAGGCGATCCTTTGTCGATTCTTAAACGAGAATTACAAAACTTTGAAACGCATCCTATCCAATCGCCTGTACCCTTCTGTGGGGGAGCTATCGGCGCTTTGGGGTACGAGTTGGGAGCGCATTTTGAAACCCTGCCGCAGCCAAAAAGAGACGACCTTGCGTTGCCTCTCATGCATATGGGCATTTACGATACTTTTGCCGCTTTTGATCATGTAGAAAGAAAATTATGGGTCGTGGGATCGGATCAACATAAAACCCAAAGCTTTGCTCATCGTCTTCAAGCTGTTCCTAAGCAAGAAGCTCCCTTGGAATGGACAAGGGGCGGCGTGTGGAGTGCCGAACAAAATAAGTCGACGAGTATAAAGAATATTCGCACAATTATTGATTATATAAACGCTGGCGATATTTTGCAGGCTAATTACACACAGAAATTTCGAGCGAAGCGGCCGCTGGGGCTCGACGATTTGACGTTATACCGACGTTTGTGCGCTTTGTCTCCCGCACCTTTTTCTGCATTCTTGAGATGTGGCCATGTCACACTCGCGGGTATATCGCCCGAACGTTTTTTGCGTCTTCGAACGGATCGGCATCTTGAAGCGTGGCCCATTAAGGGAACGCGTGCTCGTGATCATGACCCGGTTCGTGATTGTCAATTAGCGGAAGAATTAAAAGAGAGTACAAAAGATTATGCCGAAAATTTGATGATTGTTGATTTGATGCGCAATGATCTAGCGCGTGTTTGCGAGATCGGAAGTGTTCATGTTTCACGTCTTTGTGAACTTGAGACATTTGCGTCGGTCCATCATTTGGTGTCGTGCATTGAAGGACGCGTGTGTCACGAACACCATCCGGTGGATGTTTTGAGAGCAACATTTCCGGGGGGCTCCATTACAGGTGCTCCTAAAATACGCGCTATGGAAATTATCCATGAGCTTGAGCCATCGCCACGAGGTTATTATTGTGGTTGCCTTGGGTGGATTGGTTTTGATGGGGCCATGGATATGAGTATGACTATTCGTACACTGACAATGACGGATGATACGCTTATCGCCCAAGCGGGTGGTGGGATTGTTGCCGATTCTGACCCAGACGCTGAATATGAAGAATGTATGATCAAAATAGAACCCCTGCTTCAAACTTTAACACGGGGGCGGCCATGATTGTATGGATAAACCAGAAACTTGTGCCTGAAGCGCTGGCCACCATTCATGTTGCGGACAGAGGCTTTACTCTAGGGGACGGTCTTTTTGAAACCTTGGTGGCCAAAAATCAGATCCCCTTGTATCTTCAGGAGCATCTGGATCGGTTACGCTCTGGGTGCTCGGTTATCAATTTACCCTACCCGTCTATTGATGTGACAGGAGCCATCCAAGAAACCTTAGTGGCAAACCAATTAACAGAAGCTATTGTCCGTCTGACGTTGTCACGTGGACGGGCTGGCCGTGGCCTCGTGCCACCGGTGGAGACTTTATCGACACTTGTTATAACAGCAACACCGCTTGAGGTCAGTTGTGAACCGGCTCATTGCTGGATAGCTGAAAAAACAAGGCGTAATGAATATTCGCCTTTGATGCGTATTAAGGCCCTTCCTTATCTTGACAATATTCTTGCTCTTCAAGAAGCCATTCAGCGAGGTGGAAATGAAGCTATTTTGCTTAATACAGCGGGACGCGTAGCTGCCTCCAGTCGTGCAAACCTTTTCGTGGTTAAAGAGGGTCATATAATTACTCCCCCTGTGCTTCAGGGGGCTTTGCCGGGCACAATACGGTCTATGCTTATGAAGAAATGGCCTATTTATGAACAAAAAATAAGACCCCATGAACTTTTTCAAGCCGATGAAATCTTTCTAACAAACAGCCTCGCTTTGCGGTCGGTCATGACTGTCAATGGAAAACCCATTGGTTTAAGTAACCATTATCCTATGACCCAGAAAATGCGTGACTTACTTGCTTAAACGAGCTTGATTAAGGGCTCGTCGTATCTTGTAAACGTTGGCGCATCAAGGCCAGCAACCCTTCAATTTGACCACCATTTGTTTGCAGGACAGCTGAGTATTCCTGACGTTGGGTCACGCTTAAACTTACACCCTCCACAACGACGTCAATAACGCCTAATTTACCGCTATGGTTACGAACACGCCAGTCAATGACTGTGGGAGCTGAGCCATCTGGATGTGTAATATTGCTTGAAACAATAACATCTTGCTCGCTTTCATCACGCTGGCTAACCACTTTAAAGCCTTCGCCTGTATAAAGAGTCATCCGATCGCCATAGGTTTTGACGACGAGTTCTTGAAAAAGCTTCATATATTCAGCTTGTTGTTCGGGGGTTGCTGAGTTCCATGAGCGACCAATAACGAAGCGTCCAATTGTTTTAAGATCAAAAGAATCACTGAGAATTTGCTTAAACTGGTCATTTCGCTGCTGCTTTGTAATGGTTTTGCTTGCAATAATGGAGATAGCGCGGTCACCGAGGATCTGAATAAACTTGCTGGCTGCATTTTGATCGACGGCTGTCGTTGATTCGGCTTGGCCAGATACGGGAAAGAGGACCAAATTTGATATACTAAGCGCAAACGCCAAAACAACCAAACGCATAAAGGGCTTCATGGGGTGGACTCCTGAATATGTCGAGAAAAAGATATGACGTTTTTAAGGTTTATAACTGGTAAATTTAATGAAACAAAGCGGAATTAATCGTCAACGCTTGCCTCATGAGGGGGGCATAATATCGTCAAAACTGTGTCTTTTAAGAAATAGCCATGAAGAAGTCGCAAAAGATCTTACAAATCTACATTGACGCCCTCATTTTGACATGCTTTTTTGCTTATATATCAGAATGACCCGCCTGGGTCAGATATAACTCCATGGAAAGGATCTTAAGATGCGTTCAATGAAACTTTTGGTTGCCACAGCTCTGGTTGCTGCTTTGGTTGCAGGCCCAGTTTTGGCTCAAGAAGGCATGGCTGCTCCTGCTGCTGCTCCAACAGCAACAACAGCGAAAGCAACGACAACACATAAGACAACACACAAGAAAACTCACAAGACAAAAGCTACAAAAACAGCGCCAACAACCGCTCAATAAGTAACTGATTTAAGAAGCATCAAACCGCCGTGTAAAATTTTTCGCGGCGGTTTTTTGTTGTCTTTATTTTTGTTGAAGTATCAATTTCGTCCTTTAATTGCAGGCTAAAACATGACCTGCCAAATAAAGAGATCCACAAATGAGAACGCGATGATGTGCGGGAACATTCTGTAAAGCATTTTTCAAATCGGGAGCATCGCGTACATTTTTGATACCAATCGTTTGAATGCGTTGTGCGAGATCGGACGCACTAAAGCTGAGAGGTTCATGAGGAATATTTAAAGTTGTAACGCTGTCAATAAAAGGAATGAGAGGCGTTAAAAATTCTTGCGGGGACTTTGTTGACAGCATGGCAATAATAATATGCAAAGGAAGATGCGTGGAAGAATCTTCATTACACCACGCGCAAGCTTGCTGAGCTAAGACTTCCCCGGCCGAATCATTATGACCTCCATCAAGCCATAAGTCGGTTCCCGGCGGGACCAAAGGAAGGAGGCGACCTTGTTGGAGCCGCTGTAAGCGGGCTGGCCACTCGACCTGACGTAAGCCCTTTGCGATGAAAGTCGCGTCAAGCGGTATGGGTAAAGCCGATAAGGCAGCAATCGCTAATCCAGCATTGAGGGTTTGGTGCGGACCAACCAACGCTGGTAACGGGAGCTGTAATTCACGTAGCTTATCACGATAAAGCAAATTTTGAGACGACGGGGTCACATACCAGTCGATTCCCCCGATTGAAAACGGAGCTTTAAGAGAGAAGGCCTTTGTTGCAAGAACATTGTGGCTTTCCTGATCCGGCTGTGGGGCTGAGAAACAAGGGACAAAAGGCCGCATGATACCCGCTTTTTCACCGGCAATAGCCGTAAGGGAGTTTCCAAGATAGTCGCGGTGATCGTAGGAAAGGCGGGTTATGAGGGTTGCGAGCGGCTTTTCAACAATATTTGTGGCATCAAGTCGCCCGCCTAAGCCCGTTTCGAGAATCGTAAAATCAGCTGGGACTTGAGCAAAAGCCGCAAACGCGACGGCTGTTGCGGCTTCAAAATAGCTAATGGTTCCTGGCGTTGATAACTCAACGCATTTCGTAAGAAGATCCACGAGCAACTTCTCAGATATAAGCTCTCCTGCTAGTCGGATCCTTTCATGAAAAGTGACTAAATGAGGGGAGGTATAAACATGGACTTTATACCCCGCGGCTTCGAGCATGGCTCTTAAAAAGGAGCAGGTAGACCCTTTACCATTGGTGCCGGCTACATGAAAGACAGCAGGAATCTTATCCTGAGGGTTGCCAAGTTTTACGAGTAGCTCCCGATAGGATTGGCGCAGCGTTAAGTTAATGTCCGTATTATGGAGACGGGCATGATCACGGCGAAACTGTTCAAGGATGTCACTTGAAGACATCATAACGCCGCTCCATTCTCATTATATGCGTTTATTGCCCCGCGCTCCATGGGGTACGGGCCCTGAAAGAAACGGAACCATCTTTGTTGCCTTTTCTTTGCGCAAGAGTCGTAAAATGCGAATGAGTGTGTCGCGCAATTGTTTGCGTTCCACGACAATATCCACCATTCCGTGATCTAATAGATATTCAGAGCGTTGAAATCCAGGGGGCAGTGTTTCACGAATCGTGCTTTCAATAACGCGGGCACCAGCAAACCCAATTTGAGCACCACGTTCAGCAATATGAATATCACCAACCATCGCAAAACTAGCTGTAACGCCCCCTGTTGTGGGGTCTGTTAGAACGACGATATAGGGTAATCCTGCAGCTTTGACTTGATTAGCAGCAATAATTGTACGTGGCATTTGCATAAGGGATAAAGCCCCTTCTTGCATGCGGGCGCCTCCTGATGCGGGAAAAACGATGAGAGAGGCTTTGATCGCAACAGCACGATGAGCGGCTGTTACAATTGCTTCGCCGACCCCCATGCCCATGGAGCCGCCCATAAAGTTAAAATCGAACACCGCGGCCACTGTTTTAATTCCGCCCACGGTTCCTTCGGCAACAATAATCGCGTCTTTACGACCCGTTTTGTTTTGGGCCTCTTTGAGGCGGTCCGCGTAACGTTTTTGATCACGAAATTTCAGGGGGTCGATAAGAACCTTGGGCACTTCAATTTCTTTATACTTACTGTCATCAAATAAGATTTCGAGCCTTCTGACGGCATCGAGTTTCATATGAAAACCACACGAACGGCAGACGTTTAGATTGTCTTCCAATTCACGACGAAATAACATCGTGTTGCATCCTTGGCATTTTTCCCACAAATTATCGGGTATTTCCTTTTTAGGACCGACAAGGGCACGAATTTTGGGACGAACGAAATTAGTAAGCCAGCTCATAATGATTTCCTAACAAGAGTGAACGGCTTGTGCTAACTCACGCACAAACCCAAGAACATCGTTAACAAGACCATCTTTGGCATGTCCCTCATTTGTGAGGTTTGCAACGACACGGCGAACAATGGCACTGCCGACAATTACGGCATCGGAGGTCTGGGCTACGGCACGTGCTTCGTCGGGTGTGCTTATGCCAAAACCAACAGCAATAGGCAAAGATGTATGGGATCTTAACTCGGCTAAAGCCTTACGCACAGGAACAGCATCGATGGCTTTGCTTCCCGTAATACCCATGACCGATACATAATAGAGAAAGCCACTTGTATGGGCGAGAACAGCGGGGAGGCGCTTGGCATCCGTTGTGGGTGTGATGAGCCGGATAAAATGAAGGCCGTGTTGTGTCGCTGGAATACATAATTCGGAATCTTCTTCGGGGGGAAGATCAACGACAATAAGACCATCAACTCCTGCCGCCTTTGCAGCAAGCAAAAATCTTTCCACGCCGAAAACGTAGATTGGGTTATAATATCCCATCAAAATAATCGGGGTCGACAGATCTTGTTGTCGAAAACTGCGCACCATATCCAAAACTTTCGACAGCGTAATCCCTGCTTTGAAAGCACGAATATTGGCGGCTTGAATGGTAGGTCCATCAGCCATAGGATCACTAAATGGCATCGCAAGTTCGATGATGTCCGCCCCCGCTTTGGGTAAACCCGCGAGAAGATCTGCGGATGTTTTAAGATCGGGATCGCCAGCCGTAATATAGGCAATAAGGCCACGCTTTTGCTGAGTCTTAAGAGCTTTAAAACGTTCTGTTAGTCGGCTTTGTTGAACCGTAGGAGCTATGACGGACGCAAGAGAGGATGTCATAATTTGACCCCGAGTTTTTCAGCCACTGTAAAAATATCCTTATCTCCACGGCCGCACATATTCATCACCATCAAGTGATCATGTGGTAAAGTTGGAGCCAATTTAATAACGTGAGCGAGAGCATGAGACGGCTCGAGTGCTGGGATAATGCCCTCAAGCTTACTGCACAACTGAAAAGCTTCAAGCGCTTCGTTATCGGTAGCGGAAGTATAATTGACGCGTTGACTATCTTTAAGCCAGGCATGCTCAGGTCCTACGCCAGGATAATCGAGGCCTGCGGAAATCGAATGAGCTTCTTGAATTTGTCCATCATCGTCTTGTAGAAAATAACTGCGCATACCATGCAAAATGCCGGCTTTACCACCCGTAAGGGCAGCGGCATGCTGGCCGGTCTCAACGCCATGACCCGCTGCTTCGACAGCATGAAGAGCGACGTCAGGATCGTTTAGAAACTCGTAAAAAAGCCCCATAGCGTTTGACCCGCCCCCCACACAGGCTACCAACGAATCAGGGGCCCTACCTTCCGCCTCCATCATTTGCTGACGTGTTTCTTTGCCAATGATGGATTGAAAATCACGCACCATCATAGGATAGGGATGTGGACCACCTACAGTACCTATAATATAGAAAGTATCATCAACATTGCTAACCCAATCGCGTAACGCATCGTTCATCGCGTCTTTGAGCGAACGTGATCCTGACTTAACTGGCCGCACTTCGGCGCCCAGGAGCCGCATACGAAAAACATTTGGTTTTTGGCGCTCAATATCTAATTCTCCCATATAAACAACGCAGGGTAAATTAAAGAGAGCGGCCACGGTGGCTGTTGCAACACCATGTTGACCAGCGCCGGTTTCAGCAATGATTCGTGTTTTGCCCATGCGCTTGGCCAATAGAATTTGGCCCATGCAATGATTGATTTTGTGGGCGCCCGTGTGATTGAGTTCGTCACGTTTAAAATAGATCTTTGCGCCCCCCAATTTTTGGGTGAGTCGTTGAGCATAAAAAAGCGGGGAAGGGCGGCCCACATAATGCTTGAGATAATAATCAAGCTCTTCTTGGAACGAAGGATCCGCTTTGGCCTTTTTATAGGCCGCTTCCACAGCCAAAACTAAAGGCATAAGGGTTTCGGCAACAAACCGACCACCATAAATCCCGAAATGACCTGTACTATCAGGACCTGAACTATACGAATTGAGCCTCACAGAGGCAGAAGGCGAAGTGTTTTTCATAGGCGCACCATAGGGAAATCTAGGCCTCAGGTCAAAGCTGAGCCGCGAGGGCGATAAATTCCCTTATTTTAGCAGGGTTTTTATGCCCTAAGACGTCTTCCACGCCTGATGAAACATCGACTTGGCGTGCACCACTAATGCGGACGGCTTCTGAAAGATTGCCGGCTTTAAGGCCGCCAGCCAGCATCCAGGGCTTTGTGAGTTGGCGGCCCTTGAGTAAATTCCAATCAAAACTTTTACCTGTGCCCCCTGTTGGAGCATCGCCGCTGCGACTGTCAAACAGAAGTTGATCCGCTACTTCTTCATAGAGAGGAAGTGCTTTGAGATGCTCGGCCGTTGCTATGCGTAAGGCAACCATAACGGGCTTCCCTGTCTTGGCACGAATATCCGCCACGCGTTGCGGCGTTTCATTTCCGTGGAGTTGCAGAAGATCAAGATCTGCGACTTTTAAAACGTCTTGTATTTCATCATCTCTAGCATCGACAAACAATCCGGTTTTTTTGATCAAAGGAGGGACAAGTTTACTTAAAGAAGCAACGTCAGCAAGGGTGATCAAATGACGTGACGTTTTATGAAAGACAAATCCGACATAAGACGCCTGCGCGTCAGTGGCTGCTTTTAACCCTAGGGGTTCTTGAAGCCCGCAAATTTTAACAGCAACGGACATAGTCTATCTCCCTTATAAACTATCAAGAATACGTTGCGCTGCTTCTGCCGGGTTGGCGTGACTTGTAATGGGGCGTCCAATAACAAGATAATTGGCACCTGCGTCCATAGCTTGTCTCGGGGTCATAACACGTTTTTGATCTTGAAGATCGAATCCTTCAGGGCGGATACCAGGGACCATCAAGATAAAAGAGGGACCGCAGGCGGTTCGTAACGACTTAATTTCTTCCGGGGAACAAATAACGCCATGCAAGCCGCTTTTCTGGGAAAGTCTCGCAAGACATCGTACTTGTTCAGAAACAGGAATGTTTTGGCCAATGGCAGCTAAATCGTCGGTATCGAGGCTTGTCAAAACAGTGACACCAAGTAAATACGGGGCGCTTTGTCCTGTTTTAACAGATAGGTCATGTGTTGTACGAAGCGCGGCTCGCATCATGTCTTCGCCACCACTCGCATGGAGCGTAATAAAGTTAGGCTGTAAAGCTAGAAGCGAGGTGAGAGCTCCCGCAACGGTGTTGGGAATATCGTGCAATTTGACATCGAGAAAAACAGGAAGACCACAGGCGGCAAGAGCCTTGTAGCCTATGGCCCCATGCGCCATAAAAAATTCAAGTCCAATTTTTAATCCATAAACATATCCACGCAATTGATCAGCTAATTGTGTTGCACGGACAAGGTCGGTCGTATCAAGGGCACAAAAAATCGGATTCGTCTTCATTGCTATATTCGTTTCTTCCAGAAAAACCATTTCGATGGTTGGGGTGACAACAGAAGAGGGGTCGATGTTGGCAATACGATATGGTGTAAATCGCTGACCTTCTCATGAAGTCTTACTAATTCTTTATGAACTCTCCGCGCGGCTAAGCGGTCAGGCAAAAGACTGACCCACATTATAATGGCGCCACTTAAAAGACCGATAAAAAGAGGGGCAAGTGTCAACAAATAGAGAGGGGCTTCGACCTCAAGATCAAACGGCCATATATTGATAACCGCTGTTTGACGATTGGTAACAGCAAAACAAAGTGCCAAAAGCAGAATAAGACTGCTAAGGAGGCTCGAAATAAATCTCATGAAGATAACCCGACTATCAGGGGTGTTGGCAAATCGATGCCAGCGTATCGATTAATCGTCTAAGGTGCCTTCGATGCCATTCAAGCGATCGCGTAATTGTTTGCCGGTCTTAAAAAAGGGTACAAATTTTTCGGCTACAGATACGGTTTGGCCCGTTCGTGGGTTGCGTCCTTGACGTGCATCGCGGCGCTTAACAGAAAAAGCCCCAAACCCTCGCAGTTCAACGCGATTGTTACGGGCAAGAGCATTCGATATTTCATCGAACACCGTATTGACAATGCGTTCAATATCACGCTGCAACAAATGCGGATATTTCTCGGCAAGGCGCAGGATCAAATCGGATTTTGTCATGAAAGCTTCCCCGGGGCGCTGTTGGCGAAAGAATAGTACTTACACCAAACTGCCAAACCAAAGACAGCAAGTCAAGCCGCGTTAAACATAACCCCTTGGGCTTAAAGGCGTTTTCTGGGTATGGGTTGAGGGCTCTTCAAAACATAAAAAAAGGCGCCAAAACAAAACCGCAGGAGTTTAGGGCTCCTGCGGTTCATTTTATTAAGTAAGGACGGCGTTATTTACTCTTTTGATTGCTCGTCCTTTTTTTGAGCTTTCTTGATGGCAGCACCAAGAATATCGCCCAAACTGGCCCCCGAATCAGAAGACCCGTACTCAGCCATAGCTTGTTTCTCTTCTTCCATTTCGCGTGCTTTAATCGATAAAGTGACCTTACGGGCCCCTTTCTCAATATTGGTGATCTTGGCATCAACTTTTTCGCCAACAGCAAAACGATCGGAGCGTTGTTCGGAACGTTCGCGCGATAGATCCCCTCGCTTGATAAAGCCAGAGAAGCCCGCGCCTTGATCGCCGAGGGTTACTTCGATACCTGCTTCTTGAATAGCACTAACAGTGCAGGTAACGACATCGCCCTTTTTAAAGCTAACGGCGACGCTTTCGAATGGATCATTCGTAAGCTGTTTGACGCCTAGGCTGATACGTTCTTTTTCAGCGTCAATATCGAGGATCTTGACGTCAATGGTCTGACCCTTCTGATAGGCCGTAATGGCTTCTTCACCAGGTTTATCCCATGAAATGTCTGACATATGAACCATGCCATCGATATCTCCTGAAAGACCAACAAAGAGACCAAATTCCGTGATGTTACGAATTTCACCTGAAATGGTGCTACCGATGGTGTTATCCGCACGGAACTGTGTCCAGGGATTCTCTGTGCATTGCTTGATGCCAAGACTGATACGACGTTTTGACATATCAATATCCAGAACAATAACCTCGACTTCCTGGCTTGTTGAAACAATCTTGCCGGGATGAACGTTCTTCTTGGTCCAGGACATTTCGGAGACATGAACAAGACCTTCAATACCAGGCTCAAGCTCAACAAAAGCGCCGTAGTCTGTAATGTTCGTGACACGACCTTTCATCTTGAGACCATTTGGATATTTGGCAACAACGCCTTCCCATGGGTCGGACTCAAGTTGCTTCATGCCGAGGCTGATGCGCTGTGTTTCGGCATTAAAGCGAATCACTTGCACATTGACAGGTTGACCAATTTGCAGAACTTCAGATGGATGATTGATGCGCTTCCAAGCGATATCGGTTACGTGCAACAAGCCATCAACACCGCCTAAATCAACGAAAGCACCGTAATCTGTGATGTTCTTAACAACACCCTGCAGAATTTGACCTTCTTTGAGATTGGCAACGAGTTCTGTACGCGCTTCGGCACGGCTTTCCTCAAGAACAGCGCGACGTGATACTACAATATTTCCACGTTGACGGTCCATTTTGAGAATTTGGAAAGGTTGAGGCGTTCCCATGAGAGGCGTAATGTCGCGAACGGGGCGAATATCTACCTGACTTCCAGGCAAGAAGGCCTGGGCGCCGTTTAAATCAACTGTGAACCCGCCTTTAACGCGGCCAAAGATTATACCTGTAACATGCGCACTGCTATCAAAAGATTTCTGAAGAACAGTCCAACTCTCTTCGCGCTTGGCTTTTTCACGTGACAGCATGGCCTCGCCATTACGGTCTTCCATACGCTCAAGAAATACCTCGACCGTGTCGCCAGCTTTTAATTCCGGGGGTTGTCCAGCGAGGGCAAATTCGCGTAAAGGAACACGACCTTCGGATTTCAAACCAACATCAATAATTACAAAATCATTTTCAATTGCAACAACGACGCCCTGAACAACTTTGCCTTCCAGACTGCCGGAGGTACCAAATGATTCTTCGAGGAGAGCGGCAAAACTTTCGCCCGCTGCTTTAGGAGCTGTGTTTGCAGCTTTAAGGGTTGCGCTATCAGTTGCGACGCGCTTTTGAGTTGCACTACGTGCCATGGAGATGTTCTCTTTCTAGATATAGCCGTTCCGATTTGTCCGATCCAATACAGGAAAAATCTGAAGCCGGATTACTTTCGCTTTAACCTCACGTTTTTTTGTGAGGATCGGTTGATATGACGACTGATAAATCGCAACAAGGGCTGAAAGTAAGGCCCGTCGTCGCATTTTAAAACCCGTTGCTAACATTATGTCAGCTACTCTTAGGTTATGAATTTAGTTTGCCTTTGGCAATACTAAGTGCTTTGTCAAAAACCTCATCAGCTGTCATGGACGTCGTATCGACGATCACAGCATCTGCTGCAGGCTTTGCCGGGGCTACTGAACGCTCTGCATCTCTTGCATCGCGTTCTTTCATATCCGCAAGAACGGCTGCGTAACTAGCATTTTTGGCTTCCTTCTGCAACTCTTTAAACCGCCGTTCGGCACGCACCTCAATATTTGCTGTAATATAAATCTTAACCGGAGCCTCGGGAGCAATAACGGTACCAATATCCCGCCCATCAAGAACAGCGCCTTTTTGGCCATGGGGGGGGCTTAGGCAGAAATTCTTCTGGAATTTCAAGAGGGCAGACCGCACTTTAGGTTGGGCGGCTACTAAGGATGCGGCGCGAGAAACCTCATTTTGGCGAAGACATGGATCCGATCCCCATTTTTCAAGAGTTTCGGCATTGAGGGCATAAGCTGCTTTTTCTGCCTCAGACTCATTTTGAGGGTCTTGCCCGGCTTGCAAAACAGCCCATCCTACAGCTCGGTAAAGTAATCCAGTATCAAGGTAAGCAAAACCGAAATGGGTCGCTAATCGACGTGCAACGGTACCTTTACCGCTGGCAGCCGTTCCATCAATGGCAATGATTGGAAAATGAATGCTCATGGAAACTTCTTATAACTTTATGAGCTATAAATCCAAGACTCTGTTTTGAGGGTTTATATACCAGCGTCAAAGCTACGCATGCCGGGTTTGGCACGGGGAGGCGCTTTGGCCTTAGGGGCCGCAAAAACGTTAGGATTGGCATATCCAGCGTTAGACGTATCAATATTGTAACCAGTGCCTAGCCCTATTTTTTGGCCCTCATTGACCTTAAAATTCTGCGGATTGGCATTGCCAGGGTTAGAGGTATTAATATTATAGCCAGCACTTACAATTTTTTGACGTGAACGGCGTTTCTTGGTGGCTAGGGGGGGTGCGGGAAGTGCCTTCGTCACTACAGTTGGGGCGGGAAGGGCTAAGCGTTGAGCTGATGTGAGGGCTTTAGATGGGCTTATCACTTGTACGTCACCAGGAGGAAGATCGATCAATTGACCTGGTTTCGTAGATACTCTTGGGCCAAGCTGCTTTTTTAAAACAGGACCATGATCGATCACTTCACTCTTCGGGGGCTGAGCCGTAAAAGATGCGGCTTGGTCAGGTCGTTGCAAGGCTTGACTTGGCTTTGTCATATGATTGGCTGCAACTTTAAACGTGCGCCTCATTATGCTCTGGGCTAGATAAGCTCCTAAAGCTAGACCCGCAACCGGCAAGAAACCCACGGTTGAGATGAGGGCTGCAGCAGCGATAATGCCAACAAACGCTGTTGTCGCTAAATCTTTGCCAGTAATGGGACTGAGAGCCATCCGCGTTGGCATTCCACTAAAAGAGCTACGCCGTGCCCATCTTTGATCGCGCTTGGCGAACCAATTATTATCGTCGACCCTAGCTTGAAGCTCTTCTTCAAATGCGCCATACTTTGCTCGTCCAAAATCGATGATAGTTTTCAGCGCTTGGTAGCCAAGACCTACAGTGTTTTGATTTGGAGCGTATGCTGCCATTATGTGACCTTATGCCTTCCCTATTCAGGGCCATTCAAAAATTCAATTCGATCAATAAATAAAATATAAAAATTACCCTGACTAATTTACGTTGGTTGTGTTTAAGAAAGACTTACTTTTAAGTAATGGCTTGATTTATATGGGATAATAGACCCGGCTTATTCAGAAAAATTGCCAACAGCTTGTTATGAATAGCTTTTTGATTGCTTAAATCTGTCATTTATACCAAAGGGGCCGAAAAAGATTTGGCTATATCCATACCCAGATTATTCATGCTTTCGATAAATTCAGGAAAACTTGTCGCAATAAAGCGCCCGTCATCAATTGTAATCGGCTGCTTGGTAACGCTTCCTAAAACGAGAAAGCTCATGGCAATACGATGATCCATCTCTGTTGTGATAAGACAATGACCTTCTGGCGGATATCCTGTGCCGTAAACCAGGAGGTCATCTTTTTCAATCGCGACCTCAACCCCACATTTTTTGAGTCCTTCTGCCATTAGAGCGAGGCGATCGCTTTCTTTAACACGCAGTTCGCCAAGGCCACACATACGTGTCGCACCTTCGGCACATGCCGCAGCGATAGCGAGAATGGGGAACTCATCAATCATACTGGGGGCGCGTTCAGCTGGTACTGTTATGCCTTTTAATCGGCTGGCTTCGACTTTCAAATCGGCAACCGGTTCACCGCACTCGTCGTGTGCCTTTATGTAAGTGATGGACGCGCCCATCTCGCGCAGCGTTTCAAAAAGACCAGCACGTCGTGGATTTAGACCAACATTACGTAGCGTAATGTTGGATCCAGCGTTCAGAAGAGCTGCTACAAGCGGAAAAGCAGCTGAGCTCGGATCGGCAGGGACAATGATCTGTTGGCCTTTAAGAAAAGGTCGTCCTGTAACACAAATGGCTTCGGCCCCATCCGACTCTAAAGTGATGGTTACCGTTGCGCCAAAATGACGGAGCATATTTTCTGAATGATCACGGGTTGGAACTTTTTCAACGACTGTTGTCATGCCCTCAGCACTTAAGCCTGCCAAGAGAATAGCCGACTTTACTTGGGCTGAGGCAACAGGCAAACGATAATGCAGTGGAAGTGGCTGTTTGGCTCCGGTTACGTCGAGGGGCAATTTTCCATCCGTACTTTGAAAGGTAGCACCCATAAGGGAGAGCGGCGTTATGATACGTCCCATGGGTCTTTTACAGAGAGAAGCATCCCCTGTGAAAGAGCTGGTAAAAGGCAGTCCACTCAGGAGACCTATAAGAAGGCGCGCTGCTGTGCCACTGTTTCCCATATCCAAAATCTGATTTGGTTTTTGGAGGTGAGATAATCCTGTACCTTGGATGGACCATTCGCCGTTAGGTTTTTTATTTATGGAAGCCCCCAGCGCTTGCAGAGCGGCAACGGTTCGCAACACATCTTCGCCTTCTAAGAGACCTTGGATTGTTGTGATACCTTCAGCGATGCCTCCCAACATAATGGCGCGATGCGAAATGCTTTTATCGCCCGGAGGGGTAAAGACGCCCCTCAACGCACGACAAGCGCGTGATACCAGAGGTTGAGCATGGAGAGATGAATGGGCCATGATGCTTTTTAGCCTTCTTGAAGTGTATTCGCCAAGAATAAAAACCCCCGTTTCCAGGGGGATCCTAGGAAACGGGGGTCAAGAACGACAAAGAAGCGCTTATTTACGTTGATCGAGAGGCACAAAACTGCGCGACGTATGACCTGTATAAAGTTGGCGTGGACGACCAATCTTTTGATCCACTTCACTTAATTGTTCTTGCCAATGAGCGACCCAGCCGGCGGTACGGGCGAGGGCAAACAAAACAGTGAACATGCTCATAGGAAATCCCATGGCGCGTAAGATAATGCCCGAATAAAAATCAACATTCGGGTAGAGTTTCTTGGACACAAAGTAATCATCTTGCAAAGCAACGCGTTCAAGCTCCATTGCGGTATCAAGCAAAGGATCATTTTTAATCCCAAGTTCAGCTAAAACTTCGTGGCAGGTTTGACGCATAACTGTCGCACGAGGATCGTAGTTTTTATAAACACGATGCCCAAAACCCATAAGGCGAAAATTATCGCTCTTATCTTTGGCGCGTTTGATGATGTTTGGAATTTGGTCTTTGCTGCCGATTTCCATCAGCATGCGCAACACAGCTTCATTCGCACCACCGTGAGCGGGTCCCCATAAAGATGTAATGCCGGCAGCAATACAAGCAAAGGGATTTGCGCCGGATGAACTCGCTAAACGGACGGTTGAGGTTGAGGCATTCTGTTCATGATCAGCATGCAAAATAAAAATTTTATCCATGGCGCGTGCAAGAACCGGATTAATTTTGTACGATTCAGCCGGGACAGAGAAGGTCATGTAAAGAAAATTTTCGGCATAGGATAGATTGTTTTGCGGATAGACAAAAGGTTGTCCCATGAGATGTTTATAAGACATGGCTGCCAAGGTTGGCATTTTAGCAATGAGACGATGACAAGAAATCATGCGCTGTTGTTCGTCATGTATGTCGAGTGAATCATGATAGAAAGCAGCAAGACCACCAACAACGCCGCACATAACGGCCATCGGATGGGCATCCCGACGGAACCCTGTGTAAAACCGGATGAGTTGTTCATGTACCATGGTGTGATACGTAATATGTTTAACCCAATCCTGCTTTTCGGCAGGTTTTGGTAACTCGCCATATTGCAGAAGATAGGCTACTTCGAGAAAATCACTTTTGTCGGCTAATTCGGCGATGGGATATCCACGGTGAAGAAGAATGCCCTTGTCACCATCAATAAAGGTAATTTTTGATTCACAAGCTGCTGTTGAGGTAAACCCGGGATCAAAAGTAAACATGCCCGTGTCGGCATAAAATTTTCGAATATCGATAACATCGGGACCGGTGCTGCCCGAAATAACATTCGCCTTCCAGCTTTTTCCAGTTGAATCATCCGTAATAGTTACGGTCTTTTTGGGAACTTCAGTCATGGGGTCTCCTTACAGAAGAAAGAAATGATACTGGAACCTGGAACAGGTTAGAGTGACGATGGATATGCCGTTTCATAAGATGGCAGGACGAGACTATTTAAGGCACAACCCCCTAATTTAGGGTTAACTTGGAACGCCCTGAATCTCCTAATATTTCCCTAAGAAAGGGAGCCCCTTAAGGGGCCGCAAGCTTCTAAGGTGCACAAGAGAGTACTTATAAAGGCTTATCATAAGCTCTTATTCGTCTTGGACAATTTTTTAAGGAACAGTTCGTAACCGCCGTAAGGTTTCTTCTTTGCCCAGAAGTTGAGCGACACCAAAGATAGGGGGCGAGACGGTCGAGCCACTCAGGGCCGCCCGAAAAGGTTGAGCAATGGCGCCAAGTTTTAACCCTTTGCTTTCGGCATATGTTCGAAACAACGATTCAAGAACCTCAGTTCTGAAATCTGTTACGAGATTTATTTGACGTGTGAGTTCTTCCAAATGGGATTTAGCATCGGAGGTTAAAAGTTTCTTGGCTTTGTCATCAAACGGTAACGGACCTTTCTGAAAATAAAACAAGGCCATGTCCGCAATGTCGATGATTGTTTGAGCGCGTGGCTTCAGGTCCGGCAAGGCTTTTTTTAATAAAAGACATTCATCGTGATCAAGAGCACGTCCTAGTTTTTGAGTAACAAAAGGCAGCGTCAGTTCTGTGAGCCGTTCATCCGAGGTTTCTTTTATATAATGAGCATTAATACTGCCGAGTTTCGTAAAATCAAACCGTGCAGGGGATTTTCCAATCGCCTGACCATCGAACCAAGCAATTGCCTGATCTGTTGAAATAATTTCATCATCTCCATGAGACCAGCAAAGACGTAAAAGGTAATTGCGAATAGCTTCCGGAAGATAGCCGCGATCGCGATAATCACTGACAGCGGGTGCCCCGTGGCGTTTCGAAAGCTTGGCACCATCAGGCCCTAAAATCATGGGCAAGTGACCAAAGACAGGAATCGGCCAGCCCATAGCTTTATAAATTTGTACCTGACGGAAGGTGTTCGTCATATGGTCATCGCCGCGAAGGACATGGGTAATATTCATGTCATAATCATCCACCACAACAGCATGCATATATGTGGGTGTTCCATCGGCGCGGAGAAGAACCATATCGTCCATTTGACTATTTTGTACGGTGATGGGGCCCATTACCATATCATCAACGGTTGTTTCCCCTTCGCGAGGCGCTTTAAGACGAATAACGGGTTTGATGCCTTGCGGGGCATCTTCCGCGGGGCGATCACGCCAACGACCATCATAACGTTGAGGTAATCCCTTACTTTTTTGATCTGCTCGCATTTCCTCCAGTTCTTGAGGTGAGGCATAACAATAATAGGCTGCGCCATTGGCCACCATTTGTTGGGCAACTTCTGCATGGCGTGCAAAGCGGCTGAATTGAGAAATCGCTTCTCCCTCCCAGCTTAGACCGAGCCATGTTAGTCCCTCAAGGATGGTATGAACAGATTCGGGTGTTGAGCGCTCGCGATCTGTATCTTCAATACGCAATAAAAATTTTCCGCCATGATGTTTAGCAAACAGCCAATTGAACAAGGCTGTGCGCGCACCTCCAATATGAAGGAACCCCGTGGGGGAAGGTGCAAAACGAACAATCACAGACATGATATAATTCCTTTAAAGAACCCATCGAGGCATGGACCCCACCTCTGGCAATCTAGTGGTATTTTCTTACTCTGTGAACTCTTAAGAAAGGAAGAAATTCATAGGAAGAAGCAAAAGGTTGGTGTCCTAGAAAAAATAAACGACTCGTTTGGGGCGAGCCGTTTATTCAATAATTATCCAGTATGAAGGATCTTCTGTAGCGTGATGGAGAATTGTTGACCCCACTCAAACAATAGATATTAAGCCTTCAAAGCCTTCTGAGCCGTATCAACAAGAGACTTAAAGGCAGCAGGCTCACTGATGGCAAGATCGGATAATTGTTTGCGATCAAGCTCAATTCCTGAGCGCTTAAGCCCATTGATAAAGCGTGCATATGTCAAACCATGCTCGCGTACAGCGGCATTAATACGCTGAATCCATAATGCACGAAATTCACCTTTACGTGCCTTACGATCGCGATAAGCATAGCGTAGAGCTTTTTCAACTTTTTCAATCGCAATACGAAAATTAGTTGATGCGCGGCCACGATAGCTTTTGCCAAGTTTAACCATTTCTTTGTGACGAGCATGGGTCGTCACGCCCCGTTTAACACGTGCCATAATGAATCTCCTTAGTGCATACGTAAAAAGTGACGAATAACATTTTCGCCATCAGCCTTGAAAAGAATAAGGCCTTGTCGTGCTTCACGTTTCATTTTTTGTGAGCGTTTACGCATACCATGACGTTTACCAGCGGCACCGCATTTTACTTTACCAGAGCCCGTGACGCGAAAGCGCTTTTTGGCCCCACTATGGGTCTTGAGTTTGGGCATTTCATATCCTTTTGTTAGTCGTTATAAAAACCTGTCGAAACAGGCAGCGGCCAGGCATGTCCAAAAGGCTCTGGCGCGCGCGGCGGTCTCAATAGCGTTTTAAGTAGGTAAACGCAAGAGTTTCTTAAAAGAACAGCCTTAAGGACTAAATTTTCCAGCCCCAATGAAGAACCGCGATACCCCCCGTTAGATTTAACCATTGAACCTTTGATAAGCCGGCTTTTTCCATACGGTTGCCGAGTTGAACTTGGAGGGGGAATTTCTGAATGCTTTCGGCAAGATATTGATACGAATCACGGTCTTGTGCGACCCATTGGCCTAAAAGAGGTAAAATTGAGAGACAATAACGGTCATAAAGAGGCTTTATTTGGTTTGCCACACCGGGACTGAATTCTAAGCAAAAGAAGCGACCCCCCGGCTTTAAGACACGCACGGCTTCGCTTAAAGCCTTGTCAATATGGGTTACGTTGCGAAGACCAAAAGCAATACTATAAAGATCGACACTACGACTAGCGATGGGAAGGTCTTCGGCGTTGCCGGTAACCCACGTGATCCCTGACAAAAGACCCTGGTCAATCATTTTGGCTCGACCTTGTTCGATCATGGCCGGGTTGATATCGCAGACCGTAATGGCGGCTTTTCCCTTAGTCTTTTTATATAAGCGTAAGGCAATATCCCCTGTTCCCCCCGCCACATCCAGTAATGTCTGACCAGGTTTTGGATTCATCATACTGACAAGACGATCTTTCCATAGTCGATGGAGGCCCCCCGACATAAGATCATTCATAAGATCATAGCGTCCGGCAACAGAGGCAAAAACGTTATGAACCAACCCAGTTTTTTCCTGAGCTTGAACATGACGAAAGCCGAACCATTCAGCTTCAGGGTTGGGAGATGACATAATTAAAAACGATCAAAAGGTGACAAAAAGGCTGTAAAGATACTATACCTATACAGCTTTTGTATCAACAAGTGGATCTGAAACATCCGATGCCCGAATTACCAGAAGTTGAAACCGTATGTCGTGGTCTTGAAAAAGGGTTGCGTGGGGCTCGTATCATAAAAGTAGATGTAAACAGGCCTGATTTACGTATTCCTTTACCCAAAGATTTAGCGCGGCGCTTGCGCAATAAGCGTGTCCTCAGCTTCGAACGTCGCGCCAAATATATTTTGGTCCATTTGGAAGGTAAGGAGACCTTACTTTTTCACCTCGGCATGTCCGGGCGTATGGTAATCGAAGATATTAAAAAAGATCACTTTATTCAAAATCCTCATGATCATTTGGTCTTTTATTTTGATAATAATCGCCTTGTGCGATTCAATGATCCTCGGCGTTTTGGGCTATGTACGCTGCTAGCAACATCGGCAATCCATGAACACAAATTAATGCTTCACTTGGGCATCGAGCCCTTTTCCAAATCTTTTACACCCGCCTTTTTGGCGGCGACGTTAAAACATAAGAAAACGAGTATAAAGGCCGCTCTTTTGGACCAACGTCTTGTGGTTGGAATAGGCAATATATATGCGTGTGAAGCGCTTTTTCTTGCTGGTATTCATCCAGAACGACAGGCTTATCAATGTGATCTTTTGGAAATCAAAAAATTGGTTCAAGCGATTCGTAAGGTTCTAAAAGCGGCCATTAAGGCCGGGGGATCAAGCCTCCGTGATTATGTGCAGGCGGATGGCGAACTAGGATATTTTCAGAATCAATTCGCTGTTTATGACCGGGAAGCAAAATCTTGTCCCAATTGCCGTTGCTCCTTAGGTAAAACAGGGGGCATTCAACGGGTTTCGCAAGGGGGACGGTCGAGTTTTTATTGTGCAACGAAACAAATTTAGCTATTTTCTAGGATCATGTTGTCCAGTCTTAGAACCTGAGTTATCTTCCCTTATGATCTCATTGTTCCGCTCACCGTTTTTTATGGCTCTTGGCGTCGCGGTTTTGGGCCTATGGGGATTCCAGGGAAGTGCCACTGAGTTCAATCATACCACCAATCTTATTGATGAAATGGGCCCTGCGCCTGAGATGCCTCAAGAAGAATCGGATCAACCCCAATTTACTAAGGTCATCGATGATTTACCTTTGATGCCCGGATTGCAATTACAGGACCAGGATGATGTTTTATTTACAACAAAACTGGATGGGCGCATTGCGGAGACAGAGGCGGTTGGTTCTGTTGACATTGATGATGTTTATAAATTCTATCATCGGACTCTTCCCCAACTCGGTTGGAGTGTGATTAATGGTCGCTCCTATCGTCGAGAAAATGATGTATTGCGCATTGAAGCAAAGGCTGATGGTAAAATGACGCATGTGCATTTTTCCGTAAAGCCTTCAGACAAATGACATCTCTTGAGGGAGTTTGTTAAAGAGTCTCCCCAAAGAGTGCCTAAAAAACTAACTTATTTTCTGAAGATTCTTAGCGGCTTGCTGCTGCAATACACTGTCGACGGTGTCACTTAGCGAGTCGCCAGTCATTGAGAGTTGTGTGAGAATTTGTTGCAACGAACTCATCAACTCTTCTCCTTGCAATTTCAAAGAGACGCGCATGCGATCAGTACGCGCTTGCATGTCATCAATCGTCTTATTCATCGATTGGACCTGACTGTAAGATTCAACAATACCACGGTTCATCTTTTCTGTCTGATCGCCATAAATCTGGCCAACCCCACGCATAATGCCTGCGGCTGTCTGTGAACCCGTCGTCAGCAACTGGGTTTGCTCCTGAAGGGCTTCGCCAACAGCGTTCAAACGACCAATCGCTTGTTCTGTAACACTGCTTGTCAGAATGCGGCCATCTTCAAGTCGTTCTGCAACAGTGCTGAGATGGGTGAGGGCTGTCTGTAAATTATTGACCAGATCTCCTTCATGACGGCGGATGCCATCACCGGCCATTGAAAGACGGCTGAGCAGTGTATCGAGCTGATCACCAAATCCCAACAAGAGTTTTGCCACTTCTTCTGTTGCACTTCGCATGCGTGTTGTTTTTTCTTCCAACTGCGAACTTGCTTCTTTGCTTGTGTTGTCAAAGCGTTGTGAAATGCGCTCAACATCTGACAAGGTACTGCTGGTTGTTGTACGAAGCGTTGTGCTGGTGCGTTCGAGTTGAGCTGTAATCTGCATAAGGCCGCGGTTAATATCATCGATTTGAGCTTGAACACCTGAACGGATACGCTCAAGCTGTTCACGGAAATCATTCGAAGCCCCAAGCATCTGGCTTTCCGCGCGTTGTGTTGCTTGTGTCAATGAATCCATGTTGCGGATGACGAGATCATTTGTGGTTGTTAAGCGCTGGTTGGTCGCAACCGCACGTTGATCAAGAGCATCATAATTTTGAGCTAATTTCTCGGCATTGATGGATGCATCACTGCGAAGTTGTACCAAGCGATCGCTGGCTTGAACCAAATGAGCAATGCTTTGAGCCGCGGATTCGACGAGCTCTTTCTGCTCGCCCGAAAGATTGGTTGTATGTTGTTGCATCGATAAAACTTGATCCGACAAAGTCTGATTGAACTGGCTCAGAATCTGACCCGCGTTGTCGGCAAGAAGGCTAATGCGCCGCATCTCTTCGGCCATGCTTTCGCGCGCCGTGGTCGTTACGGATATAAAGCGATCCGCTGTTCCAACAAGAACATGATCGGCGGATTGAGCCTGATCCTTGAGAAGATGTGTGGCCTTCTGGAACGAGCTGGTTGAGAGAGCAATCGACGATACAACTTGCTTGCTTTCATTATTGACGGCGGCAGCCGCTTCAGCAAGTTGCGATTCTGTGAGAGCCAAGTTGTTGCGCAGATCATTGCTTTCAGCCATGAACTGTTTTGACAAACCAACCAAATTGTGAAGTTCATCTTGCATGAGGGATTTAACATTCTCAATACGTTGAGCTGCTTCGGCAATAAGGGTGCGTCCGCTATTATCACTTTCAGTTAGAGTCGTGCGCAAAGTCCCCATCTTCGTAATCGCATATTCAGCAGTATCGGCTATTTGGTGTGCCTTTTGCTCTGCTTCATGACCAGCATCCGTCACCAACTTAACATGATGACGAATTTTATCACCAGCCTGATCGAGACGTGCTTCTGTTTGATTGGCCGCATCGATAAGGCTTGTGACTTGACGGCTGAGGATGCTTTCGCTGTTGTTTGTTAAATTCATAAACTGGGATGTTGCTCGATCGAGGGTTTGAATGACCCCGCCACTTGACTGCTTCATTTGCTTCTCAACAACATCAAGTTGTTGAATGATTTTTGTCATTTGCTCGACAACGTGTGACGTGTCGCCTTGCATGGCTTGACGGAGTTGATGAGCTTGATCTTGCATGCCAACCACGACCGAGAGGACGCCACGCATTTGTTGTTCGGCTTGCTCAACTTGAGTATTGAGCGCATTTGCTTCAATGGCGAAACCCGAGCCGGCGGCTTTGACATTTGCCAAAGCATGTTCTGCATGCAAGCTTAAGGTGTCGATTTGCTGAGTGATTTGTTGTGATCCATCGGTCAGATGGTTGATGATCTTTTCAGCTGCCGAGGCCGTTGCATCATGTGTTGTGTTGATGCGACTAAGAAGGCTATTAAGAATATCGCGTTGTTCACTGAGAGTACCGGTAAGGTCACGCTGACGTTCCCAAATCTGTTGGATGGCTGAATTGACATTATTCGCTTCGCTCGAAAAAAGATTGTTGAGTGTGCTGAGTGTTGATTCCGCTGACTCACTTGTCTCACGCAATTGAATATGGCCTTGTGTGATTTTACCAAGAAGACCACCGAGCATATCGCTGCTTTTTTCACTTTCTTTATGCAGTGAATCACGCAACTGACGTTCTTGCTCTTGGAGAGCTATGGCGGCCGAAGTCATCGTGCGCGCTTGCGTTTCGGCTTGCTGTGCATGATTTTCAAGAACGGCAACTTCTTGAATAAAGCCAGCTGTTGCATTTTGGACAGCGAACAAGGCGCTTTGAGCACGGGCGTCGAGTGTTTCGACGTTGTGTTCGAGTTTTTGTGTCCCCTCAATCAGACGTACAGAGGCACGTTCAGCATGTGAGGCGGTTTCATCTTGAGCGAGAGCAAGACGATTGAGTAAGCCATTGATGACGTCGCGTTGAGCATCCAAAGCAATGGTCAATGAGCGTTGGCGATCACTGATTTGTTGCACCGTTCCATTGAGGCTTGTGGCTTGTTGAGCGAGGCCATTTTGAAGGCTGGTTAATACTATTTCTGTATTTGTCCCCATGTCACGCATTTCAGCGCTGCCGGACGAGATCTTGCCAAGAAGACTTGTAAGGATGTCGTGGGTGCGTTCACTTTCCGTGTGTAATGATTCACGTAACTGACGGCTTTGATCTTGGAGGGCCGAGGTAACGGACAGAACTGTCCGTGCTTGTTGTTCAGCGGCCTGTGCATTCTGAATTAAAACACCGGCGTGATCGACAAAACCTGTCGTCGCCATACGGATATTGCTAACCGTTGTTTGTGATTGATCACTCAACGCCCCCAAATGACGTTGAATTTGATTCAAGGCCTCAGTTAAGCGTGCAATTGTGCGTTCGCCTAAAGAGGAAGCTTCACTGTGTGCGGCTCCCAGTTTATCGAAGAGCTCAACGAGTTGGACGCGTTGGGCCTCATTCGTTTGGTTGGTGATACGGTGTTGTTCGACGAGTTGCTCATTGAGGGCTGTAAGGGATACGGACTGTTGACTAATATTGCTCCCAAGGGCTGTGAGTGTGTTTTCAGCGCGCTCTGCAATTTGCTGCATATCACGTTGACCTGTTACGAGGCGGTTTGTTGCAGATTGTGTCAGCTCGTTGAAGCGGGCTGAGGCTTGATCGGCACCAAGTGTGGCACTGCTTACGGATTGTTGGAGCTTGTTATTGCTTGAATCGAGCTGGGTAATGCTCTCCGTGAGCGAAGCAATCAAGCGTTGGCTCTGTTGCTCCATGTTGGATCGAATCTGTGTCGATTGATCTGCAAGGGCTGAGGTGGTGGCTGTTAGTTGACGTACGTTTTGATCAATTTGCTGACTGACATCAAGGAGCTTACCTGATTGTTCATTAAACGAAGCCCCCGCTCTTTGAATGAGTGTGACCGAATTTTGTGTTGCATCGGACAAACTATTTGTTTGACGCATAAAGGCAGTATTGCATTCATCAAGACGCGACATAATTTGTTGGGCATTGCTGTTCGCCGCTTCGTGCGTGATTGCAATCTTTTCATGAAGAGCGGATAGATTTTGCAATGTACGGCTGCTGACGGAGCCGATTTGTGAGGCGTGGGCTTCAAGCTGCGTTGTGCCGGTGCCAATTAAACTTAACTGTTGTGTAAGCACGGCCGTTAGGTTTTCAACCTTGCTTTGAGCTTGTCCGGTGCTTTGTTCAATATGCTGTGTGCGTGTTTCGAGATCCTGAGATGCTGTACGTGTGACCTCGTTGTAATGGGAGGCGACGCGATCCAGGAGCGCATAAGCCGAGTCCGTGCGCTGTTTAAGCGCATCACCAAGACTGATAAACTGTTTCTCAGCGCGACTGAGATCGGCACTCAAATCATCGGATTGTTTTTGGAGAATAGCGCGTATCTGCAAGGCTTCATTTTGAAGAGCGCTTGCAATGGTATGCATTTGCGCCCCTGAATTTTGAGCGCTTTGCAAGAGCTGATACGATTTCTCACCAACGCCGGCGGTTGCTTGCTGCAAGATGGTGACAGCTTTAGTTGTTTGGCCATCCAGTGACGCGATCTCATGCTGTAAGCGATCCGAGAGACTAGAAAATTGTTCTAAGGTTTGACGTGCCGTTTCTTCTTGCGCGGCTTTGGCGGACACAAAGCGTGCATTCATTTGATCGATGCCATCAAGTGTTTCATGGGTTACACGTGTGAGCTCACTGCCCATATCCCTGATGTGACCATTAAATTGCTGAAGACGATTGAGTTGTTCTTTCAATCCGTCGCCATACTCGCTCATAGCGCCTAAGCCTTGAGCTGTGCTGTTATCGATATATTGCAGAGCCTGGTGAATAGGAGCAACAGCTTGTGTAGCAAAGCCCTTCAGTTTTTCATCGGTTGTTACGAGTTGATTTTGAACATCCGTTAAGAGGCCAACTAGTCCTACCGTTTGTTCACGAAGTCCTTTTTCGGCGTTTTGAGTTTGCATCTGCCATTGGACAGCAACTTCTTGCAAAGCGGTTTCTGCGCGACGTGTCTGTCCTACGAGCTCGCCTTGTTGCTTGCCAAGAGACTCTGTTGCGATACCGAGAGCATGAACGCTCATTTGAGCAACTTCATTCAAACGTGTAATCATTTGTTCATTCTGTTCAACGGCTCCGTGCAAGTCTTTGACCAAGGTCGCTCCCACGGATTGGGTTGCTTCGCGTGCGGCGAGAAGGCGCTCTAATACAAATTGCAAATTCTGCATGGCCGATGTGGCGCGTGTTTGAACTTCTTCTCCAGCTAGATGGGATGCCTTGCGTAAGCTTTCGAATTGGGTGAGATGCGTGACGATGTCTTCGGTCATGGATTTGAGGGCAACATGACTTTCATTTGTCAGAGTATGCATCCGCACGGCTACATCTTCATAATGATGCGTGGTCGCGGTTAACTGTTGATTAACAACATCGGCGTTGCGACGCGTGTCCTCATTAACAGCCGTAAAGCGCATGAGTGATTTATTGGTGCGCTCGCTTAAATCCATGACGGATTTTTCCCATGACGATACGAAGGATTCTGTTGAGCCATTTACGCGTTGGGCAATTCCTTCTAAATCACCACTGCGTTTTTCTAAACGTCCATCGATTTCATTCATGCGTGTGCTAAAACGATCCATAAAACTTTGCAGCCCATCAACTTGCTGCGATAATTTATCGGTAAGATGGACCGCCTGTTCGCGCGCCAGTTGTTCGCTGGCATAAAGACGATCGGCAACACCTCTTAAAATTGTTTCAGCTTCGCCAACACGAGAGGGTAGAATGTTGCTGAATTCATCCAACGAGCGGGTTTGGGTATCAAGAGCATTAACAAGCCGTTCCGCTTCTTCACGTGCCGAACCTGCGCGTTCGAGAAAATGAGCAACGCTGAAGTCAATCTTACTTGAAACGGATCCAAGTGTTTCTGCAGCACTTTCAGCGGCGGCTGTCAGGGTCGATTTTTGAGTCATCGAAATGTCGGCTAGTTTTTTACTGTCCTGCATAGCCTGGTCAACGGAGCTGACGACTTGCAAACTGCATCGTTCAACTTCTTTCAACATTTTATCAATTTGGTCGCGCACAATTTCTGTTTGACGAGCAACACTGTCTCCGTTTTGGACGAGACGATCATCCAGCACCCGCATCATGGTGAATTTATCATCCATTAATTGCTCGATATGTTGCATGTTACGGCGCAATACTTCTTGAATTTCTTTAACTTGGTGAATGCTGGCATGTTCAAAGCGTTCCAATTCATTCCGATGTTGGCGTACGCGATCCATTGCAGCGTTTAAGTCACCCTGTGTTCCACTTTGGGTGCTGCGAAGAAGTTCAATTTGTTCACGAATGGCTTGATTAAATCGTCGAATGCGCACCTCAGCGGCGCCTGACTCCCCTGTCACCAACATGAGCTGACGACGTAGCGGTTCCGCGATCGCTTGAATGTCGGTCGCACGCTGGAGATAGGCCGTTACCATCCAAACAAGCGCAACAGGCGACACGATCGCCGAAATACCAAGGGCCCAGTTGACAAGGGGAACCCCACCAAAAGTATGCCCAGGCCCTGATTTAGCAACGACAAAGAGAATGGCGATTGTCCAGGTAATTGAAACGCCCAATCCGAACCAGAAAGGCGTTGACGAAGGGAGTAAACTCTTGCGTGCAACAGGCTTTGCTTTTCCATTTTCAGGAGGGCGCGAGGGCTTGGTGGTAACAGGGGGTAATGTTCGAACTGAGGAGGAAGCGGACGACGACTGCTGCTGGACCATGTGAAGCCTCAAAATCCTATCTTAAAAATGTTGTGCACCAAGCATACCCGGCATTGTTTTGAAAGCGGATAGAACCTGCGCATTCCGTGAGCGGAGTTAGCTCACGACCATAGCAGTTTTTACCCCCAAAATGGAAGCGTTAACAGAAGGTAAACAAATTTTTCTGGGAGTAACTTTTATCCATTTTGGAAGATCAAGAATGCCCAACGAGAGAAGGGTTTCGGAATCGATTTGAGTGAATTAAATTAACGAAAGATTGGGCAAATAATGGGTTCATGAAAGTAAAGGATCTCCTTCGGAGAGAGCATGATTCCATGGGTTAAATCACAGGTGATTCGATTTTCCATTACACCCGATAAGGACAAGCCAAAATCATCACTATCTCAAAAGGCTTAAAAATTGACGTGAAGGAGTAAAGTGGCCAAGGTTTTTTAAAAGCGGCGTGCAGAGGGTCCTAAAAGGGTAAGAAATTAGGGTTGTTCAAAGAGTATTATGAAGTAGGGTGGTATTCTACCGTACGACAATTGATGCCAAAAGGCATTATCCAGTTTGCCAAACAGCGATTGTTCTTGACTGGGAAATTTAAATTTGGCAAAGGCTAATCTATTGATATTTATGTAGAAAGTAATTAATATCCCCCAGGATGGGGCTCTTTAGGTTATAAGATATAGCCTGCACATATAGGATAACATCATTTCTAATAAGGGATTTTCATGCAAATCAAATGGATCAATTGGGCGACAAGATTTTCTGCAGCAGCACTTCTTGTGACCGCAGCATCGACCAAGGCACAGATCAACGTTGGCGCAGGTTTTAATATACCTCTTTGGGGCCACTCGGAGGAGGTTATGCCGGCTTATCCTCCTCAACCAGGGTTGCCCATCATTAGTATGAAGGCTCTAAAGGCCATGACCAAATCGGTCGGGGTTGATCTTCTTTTAGATCATGTTCAACAAGCTTTTACGATCGCCCAACTTTCTGATGGTGAGAAATTTGGTATCCAATATCAAGTATCAAACTATATACCGAAGCCGTCTGCGACTGTTGAAGCAGTTTATTTTCTTAATGATGCGGCGAGTAATGACAAATTCATGTCCGCAATTCAGACGTACCAAGCGCTCAATGGCGTGCGAGTTGATAATGGGATTAATTATTATATAGGTTCCAAATATAAGTGGCCCTTTATAGATCCTGGCACACTTACATGTAACGGTTGCCAGATTTACCCCTTGCCGAAAGGAAGTTCCTTAGACATCTACAAAAAAGCGACAAGGATTTCCATAGCAAATGCAATGAATACGGCATCTGTTGCTTTGCCTGCTGGACAAGCTGCCGGAGGTTTAGCGCTTCCATCTCCTATCTTTCAGACAGCAACAAATACCAATACGTCAGTAACTATCCCTGCCTTTTCATCCACCCCGATCCCCGCGGTACAGTTGAGTAGCAATTCAGTGACAGCGGTTGCTTCTAGCTCACAAACAACCACAAATGTAGTTCCTCCTGCCTTCCCAAACCTCAGTTTAGATGCTATCCGCGAGATTGCGATGCGCTTTGGTGTTCAGACGGTCTACGGAGATGTTGGGTTTACGTCTGTCACAACGGGTGACGGTCGCTCTATCGGTTTACGCTATTCGCTTGCGCCCAATCAGAAGGCAACAGTCAATGAGGTTTTTAATTTAGATAACCCTAAAAGTCATGATGACTATGTTCGGTGTCAGATAGCACAGAAAGCTCTTAGCAGTGTTTCGGCCAGCCAGTCTCATTGGACACTTGGACAGGCTTTTGTGGTTTTTGTACCAAAAAGTTTACTCGATGTTGGTGGCGGTAATGGATTTATAATTTTCAAAGCCCCCATCGATTTTAACGATAGAACAAATTATAGACACGCTGTCCTCTTGGATGTTCCCCTTTCAGTAGGCAACGCAAATCAATCTGTTCCTGTGCGGAGCGTTTCGACAAATGGCCCTTCACCATTAGCGGCGCCAGCTCCTGCACCTTAAGAAAAAGATCTAGCAAGAGCACAAGATAAGGAGTGTTTGTTGGCTGCTTTTGGCCGCCAACTTTTCTTCGTGCCTCCAAAATATCAATTATTTTTTGAACCAGCGTGAAGTCTTTTAAGCTGGTAAAGGAGCTCAAGCGCTTGCTTGGGCGATACCTCATCAGGAGCTATCTCGATTAAGAGCTTATCGAGCTCCGCTGGGATTGAAGGGGTTAAGGGTAAGTCTTCTCGCACAGCTGAAAAAAGTGGGAGGTTTTCAAGATTTTTATTTTTTGTTTCTTGATGATCTTTCGCTTCAAGTTTTTCCAAAACCACTTCTGCACGGTCGATAACCGCGCGGGGTAATCCGGCCATTTGAGCCACATGAATACCATAAGAACGATCGGCAATTCCGGCCGCCACTTCGTGTAAAAAAATGATGTCTTTTTTCCATTCTTTGATGCGCATGGTATAGCAGCGCAATGCTGCCAAACGGCTCGTGAGTGACGTAAGTTCGTGGTAATGGGTTGCAAAAAGTGCCCGGCAATGATTGATATCGTGGAGATGTTCAATGGTTGCCCACGCAATAGAGAGACCATCATAAGTTGCCGTGCCACGGCCTATTTCATCAAGAATGACCAAAGCACGTTCACCCGATTGATTGAGAATAGCGGCCGTCTCAACCATTTCAACCATAAAAGTCGAGCGTCCGCGGGCTAAATCATCGGCGGCGCCCACACGACTAAAAAGACGATCAATGACGCCAATATGTGCTTTGGCAGCAGGCACAAAACTGCCGATTTGGGCAAGGATAGCGATCAATGCATTTTGGCGTAAAAAAGTTGATTTACCGGCCATATTGGGGCCTGTCAGTAACCACAAACGTTGATCTGGGGCTAAGTCACAATTATTGGCTATGAAATGCGCGCCTTCCGTACTTTGTTTAAGAGCTTGTTCAACGACGGGGTGGCGCCCCTGGTCGATACTGAACTGCAAAGATTGATCGACCTCTGGCCGGTTATAATTTTGTTCGACGGCAAGCTCCGCTAAGGCCGCTGTGACATCTAAAATAGCCAGAGCTTCAGCTGTTGCATAAAGGGCTGGGAGATGCTGGAGAACTTCTTGAACAAGTTCATTGAATAACTGTAATTCAAGGGCGAGCGCTTTATCAGCGGCTTCTGTTATTTTGCGTTCGAGTTCGCTCAACTCCACCGTTGTAAATCGTGCGGCCGTTGCCAAACTTTGACGATGAATAAAAAGATCTTTATGGACCACGAGTTTATCCGCATGGCTCGGCGTGACTTCGATATAATAGCCAATAACATTGTTGTGACGAATTTTGAGACCAGCAATGCCGCTTACCTCACTATATTTTTGCTGCAGCATGGCGATAAGTTGACGACCATTGTCCCGCAGCAAAAAAAGCTCATCTAAGTCGTGCCTGTATCCTTTATTGATAAAATTGCCATCGCGGGCCAAGAGCGGAAGATCTTCCGCTAATGCTGTTTTTACATTTTTTATCAATAAGTTGTGATCTCCAAGTCCTGCTTTTGCTGCGGCGAGTTCGGAGGGTAAGCGATCGCAACTTAAGGATAGCAAATCATCGCCAATACGCATGGCTTGATAGGACGCATCTCTTATGGATGCCAGATCTCGAGGTCCCCCTCGTCCAAGCGCTAGTCGTGCAAGAGCACGTTCAAGATCAGGGGTGTGCTGCAAATTGCTGCGCAGCAATTTTCGAAAAGAATCATGCTGAATCATGAAGGCAACGGCATCGAGACGCTCATGGATGCGTGCAACTTCGGTGAGAGGCGCACTTACGCGCTCGCCTAAAAGGCGTGCCCCTGCACCTGTTATGCTGCGGTCAATTGTAGCAAGAAGGCTCCCTTGGCGCTCGCCAGCAAGGGTTCGGGTTAATTCCAAGTTACGTCGCGTTGCAGCATCGATGCTCATCGTACGATGCGCTCCGGTTTTTTGAGGACGCAAAAGATGCTTTAAATCGCTTTTTTGGGTAAGTTCAATATAATCAAGAAGGGCCCCGAGAGCCGCTATTTCCATGCGTGAAAAATCACCAAAAGCCGTCAATTCACGAACGCCATAGAGTGTTGTGAGACGTCGTCTTGCGTTATCACTATCAAAGCGACTGTTGGGTTGAGCGATTAGGAGGTCATGCCAAGGGGACAAAATTTCCACCAGATCAGCGCGGTCCAAAAGGCGCTGGGGTATCAGTATTTCACTTGGATTGATGCAGGCGACAGCACCATTGAGTTCGGCTATAGTTAAAGATTGGCTGGTTGGCTGACCCGAAGCTAGGTCAAGCCAGGAAAGAGCAAGTTCATCATCCAATCCCGTTAAACAGGCAAGATAATTGGCAGAACGTGCATCAAGTAGAGCTTCCTCGGTGAGTGTCCCAGGGGTGATGATACGGACAACATCGCGGGTTACAATCGATTTTGCGCCTCGTTTTTTGGCTTCTTCGGGGGATTCTTTCTGTTCGCATAAAGCGACCCGAAATCCTTTACGTATGAGTTTTGCGAGATAGCCTTCATAGCTATGAGCCGGGACGCCACACATAGGGATATCTTGGCCTTGCATTTGCCCGCGTCTTGTAAGGGCAATATCGAGGGCTTTAGAGGCTTTAACAGCATCTTCAAAGAAGAGTTCGTAAAAATCACCTAGTCGAAAAAAGACCAAACAATCACTATGTTGGGCCTTAATAGCTAAATACTGCGCCATAAGAGGGGTTGCTGTCTCTTCGGGGGCGAGATTTGCGACGAGTAACGGGGCTTGCGCGACCATGGGCAGAGAGCCTAACTATTTAAGATATGAGTTTCCCAAAATCGGATTAGGAAAAGAGAACCATGCCAAAACTAAGGCTCGGCATCAATATCGATCACGTGGCAACCTTAAGGAATGCGCGGCGGCGATTATTTACCGCTTCGCCGCAACTTTGGCGGGCAGCGTCCTGCGTCATTAAGGGGGGGGCCGATAGTCTCACCATTCATTTGCGTGAAGATCGCCGCCATATTCTTGATGAGGATGTCGCGGTTTTGTGTCGTCAATCTACGGTGCCCGTTAATCTTGAAATGGCGGCGACCCCTGAGATGTTAGGTATTGCCCTTGCGTTGCGTCCTCATGCGGTTTGTCTTGTCCCTGAGAAACGACGCGAATTGACGACAGAGGGCGGATTGGATGTTGTAAAAGGCGGTGCTAAATTAGCACGCGTTGTGAATGATCTTGGAGCTCAAGGAATACGCGTATCTCTGTTCATTAATCCTGATAAGGATCAAATCGATGCGGCTTATGCCTCAGGGGCTCGAGCAATTGAACTTCATACAGGACGTTATAGTGAGCTTAAAGCAAGCGCTCAGAAACGTGAACTTAAAAGCCTTGAGAGAGCGGCTCTCTATGCTCATTCGTTAGGTCTTGAAGTGCATGCAGGCCATGGCCTGACCTATGATAATGTCGAACTTATTGCCGCCATACCCGAGATTATCGAACTTAATATTGGCCATTTTCTTATGGGGGAAGCGCTTTTTGTCGGGCTGACAAAAGCGGTCAAACAAATGCGCGGACTCATGAATAAGGTGCGCCCATGATCATTGGGATTGGCAGTGATATGATTGATATTCGACGTATTGAGCAAAGTGTGACGACCTATGGAGAGCGCTTTATAAAACGCATTTTTACAACTGAAGAACAAGCTAAAGCCTTAAAAAGGAGCAATCCCATACCAACTTATGCCAAACGCTTTGCAGCGAAAGAAGCATGTTCAAAGGCTCTTGGGACAGGTATCCGTCGTGGGGTCTTCTTTCGGGACATGGGGGTCGTTAATCTTCCTTCAGGTCAACCAACCCTTATTCTCACAGGCGGGGCTCTTCAAGAATTAACCCGGCTTATTCCTAACGGCATGAAACCACACATTCATTTGAGTATCACGGATGATGAGCCATGGGCTCAGGCTTTCGTTATTATCGAAGCTTTACCCCAATAAAGAGGTCGATTGAGCGCCGGCTTGTGGAGAAGGCCTGTTTCCTTTAGTTTGCGCTCGACGATAGCTACGACCGAAGACCCGATAAGGATATTTTATGACCGACAACAGACAAGAAACGACAGCCCAACCCCAAGAGGATTGGTTCAAAGAAACATTGCGTACCGTGATTATTGCGATGGTGATTGCTCTTCTCATTCGAACGCTTGCCTTTGAGCCCTTTAATATACCTTCAGGATCAATGATTCCCACTCTCCAAATTGGGGATTTTCTTTTTGTCTCAAAATTTTCATATGGTTACGGCAGTACCGGTACTTTTTGGAACCTCTTTTCTTTTCCAGGCCGCCTTGGTGGTCATGAACCTCAGCGTGGTGATGTGGTTGTGTTTAAAGTCCCATATGATAATTCAACGGATTATATTAAACGGCTTATCGGTCTGCCCGGAGACACCATTCAAATGCGTCATGGCATCCTTTATCTTAATGGACTTCCTGTCGAACGCGATCGGCTTGAGGCGCCCCTCAAAGATGGAAACCATCCCCTTCCAGACAATGTATCCGATTATCTCGAACACCTGCCCAACGATGTGACACATGTTATCCGTAAAGAAGGCGAGGATATGCCTTTAGATAATACGGAAGTCTTTACTGTTCCTCCGCATCATTATTTTTTCATGGGCGACAATCGCGATAATTCCGCCGATAGTCGTACAACGCATGTTGGGTATGTTCCCGAAAGTAATCTTGTTGGTAAAGCCGAATTCTTATTTTTCTCGCTTGATGAAGGTGCGCATTTTTGGGAGGTCTGGAAATGGCCCCAAGATGTGCGCTGGAATCGTTTGTTTACGAAAATAAATTGATGCCCGCACCTCGCAAAACAACGGATATTCTTGAATTTGCACTTCAATTGGGCCACCAATTTAAACAACCGGCCTTATTGCAGGAAGCACTTACGCATCCTTCTCTTGCGGGTAAACAACGTAAGAAAGGCCCCACGGCTTATGAGCGCCTCGAATTCTTAGGCGATCGTGTTTTAGGTCTAATTATTGCGGAGTGGCTTTATAAAAAATACCCTGATTCCAGTGAGGGTGATTTGGCAAAGCGACATGCGGCACTTGTGAATAGAGAAGCCTTAAGGGCGATCGCTGTTGAAATTAATTTAGGGCGATATCTTTATTTAGCGCGCGGCGAAGACGCCAGTGCCGACCGTAAAAATTTAGCTACTTTACCCGATGCAATGGAAGCCGTTCTTGGGGCGCTCTATCTAGATGGCGGCCTTCAAGCAGCGTGTGATTTTATTCATCGTTTCTGGCAAAAAGATATAGCGATTGAAGAAGCTCCCGCGGATCCCAAAACTCTCCTCCAAGAATGGGCTCAGGGCCAAGGCTTACCTTTGCCGGCTTACAAAGTCATTGAACATTCAGGTCCAGCTCATGCCCCTAAATTCATCGTTGAAGTCCTTGTGAAAGATTTCCCCCCGGCTGTTGCCGAGGGCAATTCCAAACGAGCGGCGCAAAAAGCCGCAGCCGAATTATGGCTTAAAAACCTCCCACCCAAATCCCATTGAAATGACAAAAAAAAGCACCCCACCCCTTAAAAAGAAGTCCCCCCAATCGGAGGATCTCTCATCGCCGCCATCTGTAAAGAAGCGTTCATCCAAAACAACGGCAACGCAGGCTGGGTTTGTTGCTATTTTGGGAGCCCCCAACGCAGGTAAATCAACTTTATTAAATCATATTATTGGTCAAAAAATTTCCATCGTTAGTCCTAAGGCGCAAACAACACGTATGCGTGTGTTGGGGGTTATGACAGAAGACCAAATACAGATAGGTTTTATTGACACTCCTGGTATTTTTGCACCAAAACGTCGCTTGGATCATGCTATGGTGCATGCCGCTTGGCACAGTCTTCAAGACGCCGATTCCATTCTTCTTATTGTTGATGCTTCGGCCTATAAAGATAATAAGACCGGCGATATCATCGGCGAATTGCGCCGTCGGCATAAACGTGTCGTTTTAGTTCTCAATAAAATAGATGCGGTAGCTCCTACGCGCCTTTTACCTTTAGCGGCCGCTCTTAACGATACAGGTATTTTTGACGATACTTTTATGGTGTCGGCCTTAACGGGCGATGGTGTTGAGGATCTTAAGAATTATCTGAAGGCAAAAATGCCTCCGAGCCCGTGGTTTTTTGACCAAGATCAGTTGAGTGATCTGCCATCTCAGTTATTAACGGCGGAGATTACGCGCGAACAACTCTATCGCCAGTTACAACAAGAACTACCTTACGCTGCTACCGTTGTTCCCGATAGCTGGGAAGTTAAAAAAGATGGGTCGATTATTATTCGGCAATCCATCGTTGTTTCAAGGCTTAATTATCGCCCTATTGTTTTAGGGAAAGCCGGGGCACGCATCAAAACGATAGGTCAAAAAGCGCGTTTTGAAATGGAACAATTACTTGGCCAAAAGGTGCATTTATTTCTTGACGTCAAGGTAGATGAAAAGTGGCAAGAACGACCTGAATTTTACCGTCTTTTTGGCCTCGATTTTGTTGCCAAATAAAGATCTCTTGGGCCTCTTTTATCTGTTTTGGGGTAGGGGCTGTTCCTCTCTTGGGAGGGACCTTTTTCTGACCCTTGCCGGGAGCTTGCCTTAAGGGTTGCATGGTGGATTTGGCTCTGCTATTGGGGGCGTGAATTAACGTCGATTCCCGACATTCATCTCTTTGCTGTTTTTGAAGGAGTGCCTGTGGTTCAGGTCCCATCATCGAAAGAAACGATCCTTATTGGCGATGTTGCACGTGTGGTGCAGCGCTATGCAGGAGCTCTTTATGATTTAGCGCAAGAACAGTCTCTTTTGGAGACAGTTGCAGCTGATATCGAATTTTTGCGTGTGCTGTTCCATGAAAGTTCTGAATTTCAGCATATAGTTTGTCATCCTCATTTGACAAATGCTCAAAGCGCGGAAGCTCTTAAAAAGGTTGCAGACGTAGCCAAACTCAATCCTCTTACAGAACGCTTTCTTGATTTTCTTAGTCAAAAGCAACGCCTCAATTTTTTACAGCCCATGCTGGTAGCTTTTCTTGAACGATTTGCAACACAACGTGGTGAAGTTAAAGCGGAAGTATGTTCGGCCAGACCTTTAACAGGGGCTCAACAGGAAGCCCTTGCACGCAAGCTTCAGCAATTGACGGGCGGGAAGGTCCATTTATCTTTAAGTCAAGATGCGGGTCTTTTAGGGGGGCTGCGTGTCAAAATGGGTTCCAAACTCATTGACGCAACAATCAAAACCAAGTTGGCGCGTTTAGAGCGGCAACTCAAATCAGAACAATCGATTACACAAGAGGGAGCAGTCTAATATGGATATTCGTGTTTCGGAAATTTCGTCCGTTCTTAAACAACAGATTGCTCAATTTTCAGCGAGCGCCGAAGTGGCGGAAGTTGGACAAGTGTTGTCCGTGGGGGATGGTGTTGCGCGCGTCTATGGACTTGATAACGTTCGCGCAGGCGAAATGGTTGAATTTCAGTCTGGTGTTAAGGGGATGGCGCTAAATCTAGAAAGCGACAATGTGGGCGTAGTTATATTTGGGGATGATCGTACCATTCGTGAAGGCGATATTGTTAAACGTACCGATACAATTGTTGAAGTTCCAGTCGGTCTTGGTCTGCTTGGCCGTGTTGTTGACGCTTTGGGTAATCCTATTGATGGCAAGGGCCCTCTCAAAAACGTGACTATGACACGTGTGGAAGTTAAAGCCCCTGGAATTATTCCACGTCAATCGGTTAGCGAACCGATGCAGACGGGCCTAAAAGCCATTGATTCACTCGTCCCCGTTGGTCGAGGACAACGTGAACTTATTATTGGCGATCGCCAAACTGGAAAAACGGCCGTTGCTCTTGATACTTTTATCAATCAGAAGGCTGCCAATCAGGGGACGGATGAATCCAAGAAACTCTATTGTATCTATGTAGCGATTGGTCAAAAGCGTTCTACGGTC
>Ga0302277_1000182_pt1 | contig 49499 bp, 33 predicted proteins | sample III_Bog_N3_1_FD_198759 | JGI IMG/M metagenome (GOLD analysis project Ga0302277, IMG submission 198759) | Peat permafrost microbial communities from Stordalen Mire near Abisko, Sweden - III_Bog_N3_1 | ecosystem: Environmental > Terrestrial > Soil > Wetlands > Peat | place: Sweden: Abisko... | reverse complement strand
GTGACGGTGATGACCACGGAGCCGTTGGTATTGGGGAGGGGCGAGATGTACAGGGAGCCGTTGGTCTTGGGGCTGGTGTAGGTGACGATGGGATTGGGGACGATCTTGGGGTCGCTGGAAACGGCGGTGACGGTCAAAGCCGAACCGGTGCCGGGGGTGATGCCGGTGAGGTTGATGGACCGGGCGGCGGCATTGTAGGCGAAAGTCAGGTCGTTGATCGGGTCGAGCGTGGACGACGGGTAAACGAGGTTGACCGTGACGGTGAACGATTGGGAAACGAGATTGCTCTGGGCCTGACCGTTGTTGGCGGTGACGGTGATGATGGCGGAGCCGGTGCTATTGGCAGCGGGGGAGAAAGTAAGAGAACCGGAACTGGCCGGGCTGGAATAAACAACGGTCGGGTTGGGAATGAGCGCCGGATTGCTGGAAACGGCGGAAATGGTCAAAGCCGAACCGGAGCCGAGGCCTAGGCCGGAAAGGGCGACGGATTGGAGACCGGCATTTTCATTGATGGCCAGGGCGGCAATGGGATTGAGCGTGGGCGGCAGGTAAACGGGGTTGACCGTGACGGTGAACGATTGGGAAACGAGATTGCTCTGGGCCTGACCGTTGTTGGCGGTGACGGTGATGATGGCGGAGCCGGTGCTATTGGCAGCGGGGGAGAAAGTAAGGGAACCGGAACTGGCCGGGCTGGAATAAACAACGGTCGGGTTGGGAATGAGCGCCGGATTGCTGGAAACGGCGGAAATGGTCAAAGCCGAACCGGAGCCGAGGCCTAGGCCGGTGAGGTTAACGGACTGGAGGCTGGCATTTTCATTGATGGCCAGAGCAGCGATGGGGTTTAGTGTGGGCGGTAAAGTATTAAAAGAGTAGGTGGCTTCATTGGAAAACCCGCTTTCGAGGCCGTTCGTGTCGTAGGTCGTTGCGGCAAAATAATAGATTACGTTCTCAGACAATCCAGTGATGGTCGTGTTTGTTACGCTGCCCACATCAATCGAGCTAGTGTAGACATGGCTGCCCACGCCGTAATAAATTTTATAGCCCGCGGCGTTGGGATCGGGACTTGGATTCCAGGCCAGCGGAACGCTTACGCTCGCGAACGCCGACGAGGCGATGAACACGATGGTGGAAATCAACCGGCACAGCGATAAAAACTTCCCTCCGCGATATCGGATTGCATTGGCTTGCCACTTCATTTAGGCAGCGTATTGCATATGCGTTGCCAACTTTTTCGCCCGTGGCACAAAAATATTAAACCCGGATCAGCGGGTAATTGGGGACCCGGCTGGGGTGCTGATTTATGCCTTAAATAAAGGGTTTTAGGAGTTTTTCTCGCCGGCCAAAATCCGGCGGTGAAATTTCATTTTTTTTCAACGGGTTCCTGAACTGATTTTTGGTGGAGCGCTTCAAGACAATGTTGTCGGCAATGTCTTAAAAAAATACATGGGTAAAGTGCTGGCTGGGCAGTAGAAATCCGCGCGGTGTTTGAGCCGGTCGGTCGACGTGAATTCGTCGGTCACATCCCTTGCGTCTGGTTGTTTCACCCGGAACCATTTCGATCGGGTTCGTTACTAAAAGTAGCCGGTTCAATTTGCTTGTGTTCAAGCGAGAGTAGGTGTTAAATGTCCCAAAAGTGTAAAACGGCGTGTCGTTCATGTCTGAATATAAATTTTACCGGCTGTTCACGAAGCAGTCATAAAATTAAATCAGGAAGCCTCGGCTGCGAGGCCGGTTCAACGTATTCGCTTTCAATAAAAAATAATTAATGTTGGATCAGGCGGGTGAGGAGACGGGTGAAGCGGCATTTTTTAGAGGTGCATGGTGAACAATCAAGACCATCTGACATTGCGGTTAGCAAGGTTGAAATCCGCTGAAGCTTTAGAGCAAAAAGGGGACGGCTTGTCTTTTGTTTTCGCCAAGGGCGGCGTTGGTAAATACACCTCAATTACCGCTACGCATCGGCTGCGGGCCGGCGACATTCTGGTTATAAATGGAGCGGCCGCCGGCAAGCTTTTGGTGCCTGACAGCAAGGGGGAATTTCTCTTCTGTTATTTTTCGGTTTGCTTTGAAAACTTGCTGCCCTTGTTTGCCAGCAATGAAATCAGTTTACTGCACCACATCACCGAAAGTTTTAAGGCCGCCAAAATTTATCCGGCGGGCAGTCCCTTGGCCGTTGAGTGTCAACGGTTGCTCGGGGTGGTTCCACCGCAATTTAATTTGGATCATCGGGGTCAGCTCATCCGGATAGCTGCCAGCATCTTGTCCCTGGAGTTCAAAGAAGCGCAAGCCCGCCGGGGCGGCTATGTTCGGGCCGAAGATCACATGACCCAGGTTTTTGAAAAACTTTCAGCCGCTGAACTCATCAATCTTTCCGTGGGTGAACTGGCCGAACGGTTTAGTTGCAGTCGACGCCATCTCAACCGGCTGTTCCATCAGCATTTCGGGGTTTCGGTGGCTGCCTTGCGAATGGAAATGCGCCTGCTCAAGGCCGTTTCATTGCTCCGCGATGCCCATGCCAAGATTATCAACGTGGCCGAACAATGTGGGTTCAACCATCTGGGGCTTTTTAACACTTGCTTCAAACGGCGGTTTGGTGCCAGTCCCGGCCAATGGCGTAAATCGGTTACCCAATCTGGACCGGCGCCCATTTCCAAGCTGGAAAAAAATAAATTTGGAAATCTGCCGGGCACCGGTGGTTTGCCCCTTCCGGGTGGCCAGACTGAAGGTGCTTCGCCCAAAGCCATGTTGGTCTTTGCCAGCAAACTGCCGGACGGGGCAAATATTTTGGAGGATCTGAAGCGCCGGGATTTAATTTTTGGCGTTCGGTCGGCGGCCAATGCGAAGGGGAATTCGCCGGGAGCTGCGGCGGTTGAATGAATCCCGACGCCCTAACACCGCGAATCGATCGGTTCGTCGCCAGCGCGCGAGGATTTCAGGACTGGCCGATTAACCCGGATATTTTTAACCGGGGATGATCGAGTTGACTTGAAATTAGAAAAATAAAATTCGACCTTAAGAGTTATGGTTAACGCATTTCGCATCGATCACTGACTTTACTCATTTTTATGAAAACTCTGCTCGTCACCGGTTCGTCCGGGCTTATCGGTTCCGAAGTCGTCGAGTCCTTCAGCCGCGACGGCTGGCAGGTTCACGGTGTGGACAACAACCTGCGCGCCGACTTCTTCGGTCCCGGTGGTGATACGCGTTGGAACCAGCAGCGTTTGCTTGGCGCTTGGAAGCATTTTGCCCATCACGAATTGGACATCCGCCACCGACCCGCCGTGCTGGCCCTGCTTAAGGAGTTGAAGCCGGATGCCATCGTTCATACGGCGGCGCAGCCGAGCCATGATCTCGCGGCCAGCCGCCCGTTTGATGATTTCGATGTCAACGCCAGCGGCACGTTGAACCTGCTCGAAGCCGCGCGCCTGGCCTGTCCTGAATCACCGTTCGTGCACATGAGCACCAACAAGGTTTATGGCGATGCGCCCAACGAAATTGCGCTGAAAGAACTGGCCAAGCGCTGGGACTACAACGATCCGGAATACACCGATGGTATCAAGGAAACTTTTCGCATCGATCGATCCAAACATTCCATTTTTGGTGCGTCCAAAGTTGCGGCCGACGTTATGGTGCAGGAATACGGACGTTATTTTGGCATGCCCACCTGCGCGTTACGCGGTGGTTGCCTCACCGGCCCGAACCACAGCGGCGTCGAGTTGCACGGCTTCCTGAGCTACCTCATCAAGTGCAATCTGGAAGGCCGCACCTACAAGGTTTTCGGCTATCAAGGCAAGCAGGTGCGCGACAATATCCACAGTCATGATGTGGTTCAATTCATGCGCCGGTTTATCGCTGCACCGCGCCAGGGTGAAGTTTATAATCTGGGTGGTGGTCGGGCCAATTCCGTATCCATCCTCGAAGCGTTTGACCTCATCGCCTCCATTTCCGGCAAAAGCATGAGCCACGAATATGTGGATCAGAACCGCTCCGGCGACCATATTTGCTACATCTCGAACCTGGACAAGCTGAAAGCCCATTACCCCGGCTGGGAAATCACCAAGGACCTTAAAACCACCTTCGAGGAAATCCACAATGCGTGGGTGAAAAGAAAAAGTTAACGCGCAGATGCCTTAATTCCGGCGCACATCAACGCAAGTCTAGTCGCCGCTACAAAATCTGTGGGTGAGTCGCCATAAGGGTGAAGTCGCCATAAGGGTGGGATTGAAAAATAAACCACGATGAACGCTGAAAAACCCGGATTTTACCAAGCCCGTCAGGGCTGAAATCTTGGTAGTTTAGCGCTCAAAGCTCCGTAAAAAGCTCCGTAACGCGACCAATCATCCAAAATACCCAGCTATTTATGGCTGGGTTCACGGTTCGGCAAACTCCCCCGGTGCAGGCTTGAAATGCCCTGTCCCGTTGGGGGGAGGGAGTCGCCGCCGCCATTTGGTAAACTTTTCAAAGGCATAATCCCACCGACAAGAATACTTGCGAAAATTCCCCTACTGTTTACGATGTTATTCATATGTGGCATGGCGAATGGTCTCAGCCAGCTGGATTTTAAAACTTCACAACTCGAAGGAGCCCGATGTGGTTGTTTGCAGACAAATGTGAACGCGGAATGCGGCCATTCAATGAAAGGCAAAACATCGGCAAAGCCGGCGTATATGTTAAGAAATTTGCATAATGGTTGCATCGGGTTTTGTTTGGTATTAAAATGAAAATACGCGTTTCAAAAGCGCCGACTTTTGCGGTTCAAGTTGATTTAAGGATTTCAAGGCTTTTTAACTATGTCCCAAAAACGAACAACGATGGCCTAAAGCGGGATAGAGACATGGCGGCCTTCGTGGCATTAATAGAGGCAGTTAAAGCAGTAGTGCTAGTTGAGCAATGGGCGCAAAATAAAAAGGGACAAATAAAAAAATAAATGCCCGGGCTCGACAGTGGTGTAAGTAATACAGCAATAACAAGATGTTAATATTAAAGCCAACTTGGTTTGCGGCTTGGACAAAGCCGAAGCATGAGCACATTGCGGCGGCTAATTTGTGCCGGAATTTTGGCTTGGAGGTATTTCTGCCGAGATTGCAGCATAAAAAGATGACTCGGAGTGGATGGAGACAGATGATGGAGCCGCTTTTCCCGGGCTATCTTTTTGTGCGTTGCGTGATTGATGAACGAATCAATGAGATTCAACACACGACGGGCATCAAGCGACTGCTGCAATTTGGCGGCAAGATTCCGCCCATTCCCGATCCGGTGATTGAGGAGCTACAGAAACATTTTCAAGCCGATAGTGTGGTGAAGGTTGAAGACTCTCTTTTGCCTGGGGAAGAGGTGACGGTGGCGGGGGGGCCTTTTGCCGGCATGAACGCCTGCGTCCTTCGGACTTTGCCGGCCAAAGCGCGGGTTCAAGTTCTGCTGGAGATTTTAGGACGTTCCACTGCTGTCGAGGTGGAGCGGAATTTAGTGACAGTCAAACGCGACTGCCTGGCGGATTTGGTGCCTTTTTTGGCCATCGTTCCCGACCAGTTGTTGTTGCGGGCTTATTAATTGAGCGGGTTTAATATGAACGGTTATCCGCCAAGTTGCGGCGGTCAAATAATTCGTCTGGAAAATATGCCGGACGAACAAGTGCGGAGCTTTGCAGATAAGACGAGATTATAAATGAAAGCGGTAAATGAAAAAAAATCAGGTCTCCCCGGCTGGAAGCGGGTGCTGGACGTGGGCGTCATTTTTCTGGCGCTGCCGGTGCTTTTGCCATTGGCGATGGTCGTGGTGGTCATCATCCGCGCCACTTCCAGCGGACCGGTTTTATTTCGGCAGGAACGGATTGGCTACCGGGGCCGGCCCTTCATGTGTTTCAAGTTCCGAACCATGCATTGCGGTTCTGACACCGGAAGTCATCAGGGGCATTTGCAAAACCTGATTAAATCCGATGCGCCGATGACCAAGATGGATTTGCGGGGCGACTCGCGAATTATTCCGCTAGGCAAGCTATTGCGCGCCTCCGGCTTGGATGAACTCCCCCAGCTTTTGAACGTGCTGGAAGGCGAAATGAGTCTGGTCGGGCCCCGGCCCTGTCTCCCTTATGAAGCGGAGCAATATCTGCCGTGGCAGCTTGAACGATTTGACGCCGTGCCCGGGCTGACCGGACTTTGGCAGGTCAGCGGCAAAAACCGGACAACTTTCATGCAGATGATGCAGCTGGATTTGGAATATGCGCGAACCAAAAGCCTTTGGTTGGATTTGAAAATCATGTTGCTGACGCCGCAGTCCTTGCTCGTGCAGTTGGGGGATTTGCGCCGGCCAAAGACGTTGCGCTCCCAACATCCGGGAACCCCGGTGCTACCCCTGCGGGCGACCAACAACCGGTTTATTCCCTAGTAGTCTGGGTAGGTATCCTTTGGCATTGAAAAAATCGACCAAATCCAAAAAAAATCGTTTATGAAAAAACAAATCAAAGTGGGCGTGGCTGGCTGCGGTTATTGGGGCCCAAATCTCATCCGCAATTTGCGGACGTTGTCCGATTGCAACGTCAAGATGATGTGCGACCTCAACCCGGCGCGCTTGCAGCATCTCAAGCAGATTTATCCGGAAGTGCAGACGGAAACGGATTATCCGCACATGCTGAACGGCATCAACCTTGACGCCGTGGTCATCGCCACCCATGTTAGATCTCATTATCCAATGGCCAAAGCCGCGTTGCTGGCCGGAAAGCACACCTTCATCGAAAAGCCGATGGCCGATTCTTCCGAGCATTGCGAAGAATTGGTGGAAATTGCCAAAAAGAACGGTCTGGTGCTGATGACCGGCCATACGTTTCTGTATTCACCGGTGGTTCGGAAAATTAAGGAAATCATCGCGGCGGGCGACCTTGGTGAAATTCGCTATATCAGTTCCCGCCGGCTCAATTTGGGTCTGTTTCAAAAGGATATCAATGTGGCCTGGGACTTGGCACCGCATGATCTCTCCATCATTTTATCCATTCTGGGTGAGCTGCCGCTGACCGTCAACTGCCGGGGGAGCGCGCATGTCACGCCCGGCATCGAGGACGTCACCACCATGTGCCTGACTTTCTCCCGCCAACGCTCGGCCATCATTCACAGCAGTTGGATTGACCCGCGAAAAGTCCGAGAAATGACCATCGTCGGCAGCAAGCGCATGATCGTATATGATGATCTTGAACCGCTGGAGAAGATTCGCGTATTCGACACCCGGGTGGAACGACCGCCGCACTACGACAGTTTTGCCGAATTCCAATATTCCTATCATTATGGCGACATGTATGCGCCCTACATCAAGCAGGAGGAACCTTTGCGGACCGAATGCCAGCATTTCCTTGACTGCATCAAAGACGGCAAGACGCCATTGACTTGTGGAACGCAGGGCGTGGAATTGGTCAAGGTCTTAGAGGCTTCATCCGAATCGCTGCGGCGAGGGGGTGCGCCGGTGGACTTTTCACAAGCCGACAACAATTACGTGATCGGCGAAAGCCCGGCGGCGGTCGTCACCACGCCCAGCGCCAAACCTTTTCGGGTGCGCTCCGTCGGACGCAACGGCAAAGCCCGGTCAACGAACCACAAGGCATCGCCGGCTCCGGTAAATATTGTATTGACCACGAATGGAAACGGGCACGCGAATGGGAGTACCAACGGTAATGGAAATGGCAACGGGGCAGGGCACTGACCAGTTGTCATGAGCCAGGGTAGCGAACTAATTCAGCGAATTGCGCCGGATGTCAAGCTGGGTCGGAACGTGCGCATTTTCGATTTTGTCAACCTCTATGGTTGCGAAATCGGCGATGACGTGAAAATCGGCACGTTCGTGGAAATTCAAAAAGGCTCAAAAATTGGCCACCGTTGTAAAATTTCCAGCCACACCTTCATTTGTGAAGGGGTGACCTTGGAGGACGAGGTGTTCGTCGGGCACAACGTCGTTTTCACTAACGATCGCCATCCCCGCGCTACGGCGAATGGAAAATTGCAGACCGAGGCAGATTGGCGTTGTATCCCAACCTTGGTCAAACGAGGCGCCTCCATCGGATCTGGTGCGGTATTGTTGTGCGGTATCACCATCGGTGAAAACGCAATGATCGGCGCGGGCAGTGTGGTCACCAAGGACGTGCCGCCAAATATGGTGGTTGCCGGCAATCCCGCCAAGGTCATCAAGTCGCTGGTTCCCCAGTTGTGAACTGGGGGTAGAGAGCTGGTTGAAAATATTAACGCTGCCTCCAGCTTTGCTAGGTTCCTGAATGCCCGCGTTACTCTGATTGCTATCCTATCATCGCGGCTGCGCTGCCACTGGCTAATCCTGCGGAATCTTCCGGATCAGGATGCTTTGGGCAAAGCGCAGCCGCGTTGTTTGTTTTCGTGTGACAATGCTGATGGAAAGGTCGATGGCAAGCAGATAGGCTATGGATGATTTCAGGACGGAAAATAACATTGGATATTTTAAGATTTCTGCGAGACGATTAGGATAGGTCAAAGATGAACAACAGCCGACAGATTCAGCCGCCTACCGGAATTGATTTGGGCGACATTTACTATGTGTTGTTTCGCCATAAGTGGAGAATTATACTCTTTTCGCTCGCGGGCTTTTTAGCGGCGGCGGTTCTTTATGTGGCGAAGCCGCCGCCTTACCAGTCCCAGGCGGAATTATTGATTCAATATGTGTCCCAGGCCAAAACCCTATCTTTGACCGGGCCCAATTCGGATGTGATCATGCCTGACTCGGGCGGAGCAGGCATCATCAGCACAGAAATTCAGATTCTAACTAGCTTGGACGTTGCGGAACAGGCGGCGACCAACATCGGCGCGGCCAAAATCCTGGCCAAGGCCGGGGGCGGCGACGATCCCGTCGGCGCCGGGGCCTTGATTCAGGGTAATTTACTGGCGGTTCCGGTCGACCGGGACAGCGGGGTCATTGTGGTTTCGTTCAAGCACCCGGATCCCAAACTTGTTCAGCCGGTCCTGCAGCAGGTGATTAATGAATATTTCCTGAAACATCACGAGATCCATTCGGCGGGCGGACTAAATGACGAGGCCTTGAGCCGGGAAGGAGCTAAGTTAAAATCGCAGCTCAACGAAACCGAAAGACAGCTCGCCAACCTGCAGAGCAAGGCGAAGGTCGTTTCCCTCGACGATAGCCGCAGCAGTCTGGCAGAACAGATATCCCGGATTCAGGATTCGATTTTGGATGCCGAAGCCGATCTCGCCGGTGATCAAGCGGTGATGAAACAGGGTGAAACCGTCTCACCGGTGAATCCGGAAAACCCCGATGCGCCGGTGGTCGTCATCCCGCCGGACCAGATTGAGACTTATAATGAGGCCTGCGCTCGCCTGGTGGTGCTTCGCAAAAGAAAGCAGGATTACTTGTTGCAGGGCTTCACCGTCAGCAATGTGCTGGTTCAGGAAACGGACGGATTAATTGCCGCCACGGTTAAATCCAAGGCCGATCTAGAAGAAAAATATCCCGGGATCAGCAGCTTGACTTCCACAACGCCGTCAACGGATGGCGAGTCGACGCCGGCCGCCATGGATTTGCAGACGCAAATGAATCAAGTGGCGACGCTCCAGGCCAAGCTCAAGGTTTGGGAAGCGCAATTGGCCCAACTCCAGATCCAAGCGACCAATCTGAACGAGTTGGCACTGAGTATCTCACAACTGCAGCAGACGAAAGCCATCCAAGAAGAAAACTATCAAAATCTGGCCACCAAGCTCGAGAATTCTCACATCGATGAGGCCCTTGATACCGGCAAGACGCCAAATATTAAATGGATCCAGACGCCCACACCGCCGTTCCAGGATTGGAAGAAAATCAAAAAAAAGGTGCTCATGGTGGCGTTCAGCGGGGTCTTCGTGGGTTTGGGCTGGGCGTTCCTGATTGAATTCTATCTGGACCGGTCCGTACGACGACCAAAGGAAATTCTTTCAAAACTGCACCTACCCCTCTTTCTTTCCATTCCAGATGTCAGTGCAAATAGCCACGCGCGATTGGTGAAACCGGCGGAACGGCGGCAAATTAAATTGAGAAATGAAGATTTGAAGGAAAATCCCTTAGTTGAAGGCCTCGATCCTCGGCCGGCGGGAAATGGCACCTTGGAGGTGGTTTCACTGGAGCGCAATCCTTCGTTACAGCCCTATTATGAGGCTTTGCGCGACCGTTTGTTGGTCAATTTCGAACTTAGAAATCTCAAGCACAAGCCCAAACTGGTGGCGGTGACCAGCGCCAACAAAGGGGCCGGGGTGAGCACCATGGCAGCCGGATTAGCTGCGTCGCTTTCGGAGACCGGTGACGGGAATGTCCTGTTGGTGGATATGAATCTTGAACATGGCGCAGCGCAGCACTTCTTTAAAGGAAACGCCTGTTGCGGATTAGATATTGCCTTGGACAAAGAAACCAAGAATGAGGCCATGGTTAAGGAAAATCTATATGTGGTATCGGGGGAATCCAAAAATTATGAGCTGGCGCGGATTTTGCCGAAGCGTTTTGCAACCTTGGTGCCAAAATTCGAGGCGAGCGAATACGATTACATCATTTTCGACATGCCGGCGGTCAGCCAGACCAGTGTGACGGCCCGGCTGGCCCGATTCATGGACATGATCCTGCTGGTCGTAGAATCGGAAAAAACCGACCGCGAGGTCGTCCAGCAGGTGAACGGCTGGTTGGCTGAATCTGGAGCAACGGTGGGAGCGGTGCTCAACAAAACGCGAAAATACATACCCTCATCACTGCATAGTGATTTCAATTCCGGAGGCTGAAGGTCACTTGGCGGCTTGGCCCATTCCGGATAATTTAGGCATATCACCTAATTTTAGTGCCGGACGTTGAACTGATTTGAAGGCTTAAGCAACCTAGAAAAATATACGTAGCTATAGAAGATACAGCGCCGGCAGCTAAACAACAAACGGCAGCTCAAAGTTGGAAAATCATATTATGGACATAACCGTATTCGGAATGGGATATGTAGGGTCGGTTACCGCCGCCTGTCTGGCGAGACAGGGGCACAAGGTTACGGGCATTGATTCAGATCCCGGCAAGGTTGAACTGCTCAATGCGGCTCAAAGCCCCATCACCGAACCTGGACTGGATGAAGTCTTGCAGGCAGTGGTTGCCTCAGGGTGTTTGCACGCTGAAATCCAGTGCCAAACACTCGGGGATATTTCATTGATCTGTGTGGGAACGCCCAGCAAAGAAAATGGCAGTCTGGATTTGCGACAGGTGGTGCGGGTTTGTGAAGAAATCGGCCGGCTCTTAAAAACCACCAATCGGTATCATGTCGTGAACGTGCGCAGCACAGTGATCCCGGGAACCGTTGAGGGTCAACTTGTTTCGGTGCTGGAAAATGCTTCAGGAAAAACGGCTGGCACCGATTTTGGGGTCTGCATGAACCCGGAGTTTCTGCGGGAGTCGACCGCCATAAATGATTTCTACAAACCGCCGTTTACAGTCATCGGCGCCTACGACAGCCGGAGTGGCCAAATGGTGGCGAAGATTTACGAGGGAATTGACGCTTCCATGGAAATCGTGCCCATTCGGGTCGCGGAGACGATCAAGTATGCCTGTAACGCATTTCATGCCCTGAAGGTGACTTTCGCCAACGAGATTGGCAGCCTGTGCAAGGCGCTGGGGGTGGACAGTTGGCAGGTAATGGATATCTTCTGCCAGGATGACAAATTAAACCTTTCCCCGTATTACCTGAAACCCGGGTTCGCTTTCGGCGGTTCCTGTCTGCCGAAAGATTTGCGGGCCATTAACCATTTGGCGAAGCAGCTCGACTTGGAGCTGCCAATGCTTGGCTCGGTGCTGACCAGCAACCAGATTCAAATTGAACGGGCATATAATCTGGTGCGGCGGACCGGCAAAACCAAAATTGGCGTCCTGGGATTGAGCTTCAAGGCCGGCACGGATGATTTGCGGGAAAGCCCCACCGTGGCATTGATCGAAAGATTAATCGGAAAAGGTTATCACGTGATGGTGTATGACAATGACGTGACCCTGTCGGAAATCCGCGGCAGAAACAAACAATTCATTGAGCGCACGCTGCCGCACATCTCGACCTTGATGAGGGCATCACTAAGCGATTTAACGAATCAAGTGGAAGTGCTGGTGATCTGCAAAAAGCAAAGGGAATTTGAAGCGGCGGTCCTCCATGCCGACCCCAAGCTCACGGTGATTGATTTTGTCAGACAATTTCCAATGGGAACCAACCAACCAAACTCTTATGAAGGCATCTGCTGGTAGAATCTTGATGCTGGTGGAAAACAACTACCCGCAGGACACCCGGGTTCGTAACGAGGCGTCGCTTTTGGCGGCCTCCGGCTACCAGGTAAGCGTCATTTGCCTGCGAAAATCAAACCAACCCCGCGTTGAAACGGTGGGCAACGTGCGCGTCTATCGCCTGCCTCGCTTGGAGCTTTTCAAAAAGACACCGACACCGAATCCAGGGTGGTTGCGGAAGGTTATATTAAAGTTGAAATCAGTGATTGGCTATTTTTTGGAATATACTTATTTTACCACCGCGTGTTTTCTGGTGGCGGCCTACATCCTTATCCGGCATGGTTTTGACGCGATCCACGCGCACAACCCGCCGGACACGCTTTTTCTCGCGGCCCTACCGTATAAGCTGCTCGGAAAGAAATTTGTGTTTGATCACCACGACTTGTGCCCCGAACTTTATCAATCTAGGTATCAGGTCCAACCCGGTTGGTTGACAAGAATGTTGCTCGTTACGGAGTGGTGCAGCCTCAAGCTTGCCGACGTCACCATCGCAACTAATGAGTCCTACAAGCAGACCCAGATGATCCGGGCCAAGAAACGCCCGGAAACCATCTTTATCGTCAGAAACGGCCCTGACCGGTTGCGCATGACTCAAGCTGAACCGAACGCCAAACTGAAAAATAAAAATAAAATCATCCTGGCTTATATCGGCAGTTTGAATCCGCAAGATGGCGTCGATTATCTGCTTCGGTCTTTGCATCACCTGCGATACACGATTAAACGGGAGGATTTTTATTGTGTGATAATGGGGTCGGGAGATTCCCTTGAAGACCTGCGCACCCTGGCTAAGGAATTAAAGCTAGATCAACACGTCGAACTCCCAGGTTTCGTATCGGAAGAGGATTTAAGAGCCAATTTGGCCGCGGCGGATATTTGTCTCGACCCTGATCCGTCTAGCCCCCTGAACGACGTTTCCACCTGGATCAAAGTCATGGAATACATGGCGTATGCCAAGCCGATCGTCACCTTCGACCTGAAAGAAACCAGGTATTCAGCGCAATCCGCCGCCATCTATGTACAACCCAATGATGAACTGGAGTTTGCAAAAGCAACGCGGATGCTGATGGACGACCCCGAAATGTGCAAGCAACTTGGTGAATTTGGACGCACCCGCGTGGAAAATGAGCTGCAGTGGTCGGTGGTGGGCAAGCAACTCATTGCAGCTTATCAATTTCTTTTTTCTCAACATGAATCCAAAATCGCCTAATGACGATATTCAACGCGCCCTGATCGGACTCGAAAGTTGGGTTATCCGATCAGACTGGAAGGCGTATGACACGTTTGATGGTTTATCATCGCCTTTGGCCCCAATATTGACGTTGGGTAATCCGCTCCTCCGACAGATATGGCAACAGGGCGTGAGGCGGTTCCCGATCAATCTGCGGCCGGTTTTGGGAATCAAGCCGGGGATGAGCACCAAAGGAATGGGTTTTTTTGCACAAGGCTACCTTAAGCTATATCAGACCTTCAACCGTGCTGAACATCTTGACCGGATGCGGTATTGTCTCGACTGGCTCCTAGACCATCGGAACAAGGATTTTAAGGGATATTGCTGGGGCAACCATTTTGATTATCAGGCTCGAAGCGGGAGAATACCAAAGGGAATTCCCACGGTGGTGTGGACCGGACTCATTGGCCATGCCTTTCTAGACGCATATGAGGCCTTGCAAGGCGAGGCCGATCTCCAAGTCTCCGCAAAAATATGCGAGTTTATCATCAACGAACTCGGCTGGGTAGAATTCCCCGAAGGATTCTGCATCCGCTACCATCCCGTTTCAGAAAAGACCGACATTCATAATTCCAACGTCATAGGTGCCAGTTTTCTGGCCCGGGCGGCCAAGCATCTTCAGCGGCAAGATTATACGGAAATTGCCAGTAAAGCGGTTCAGTTCACAGCCCATCACCAACTAAATAATGGCGGGTGGTATTATGGAGTTGACGCGAAACACCATTGGGTAGATCTGTTTCATACCGGCTATGTGCTTGAATCCATTGCCTGCTATAACCGGTACTCCGCCGATGCTACTTATGAGGAATGTTTGCGCCAGGGATATCGTTACTTTGTCAAAACGTTTTTTTTAGCGGATGGCACGCCAAAATATTATGATTTCAAGACTCGGCCGATTGACATCCAGTGTGCCTCACAGGGTATACAAACCCTGGTTAACCTGCGCGATCTCGACCCTCAAAGTCTAAATCTGGCCGTCAAAGTTGCCCTTTGGACCGTTCAAAAAATGCAGGATAAAACCGGATATTTCTACTATCGAAAATATCCGTTGATTACCAATAAAACGCCGACTTTGCACTGGGGACAAGCCACCATGTTTGCGGCGTTGGCAACATTAAACCAAAGCTTGGAAAACAAACAGGGGGAGACGGTGGTCCGGGGTTGCGTGGCTGAGGATAAACCCTGAATTACAAATCCGATTCACATAAAAAAAGCACGAACAAATCCAGGTAAAAATGTGAAAAGCCCTCGTTTGCAATACGTGATGATAACGGCTGCCAGAAACGAGGCCGCATTTATTGAATTAACTATTCAATCCATGCTGAAGCAGACAGCTCGCCCCTTTCGCTGGGTAATTGTAAGCGACGGCTCGACCGACGGCACGGACGAGATTGTGCGAAAGCACGCGGCGCAGCACGAGTGGATTCATTTATTGCGAATGCCCGAACGCACCGAGCGACACTTCGGAGGCAAAGCGGTCTGTTTTAATGCGGGATATGAACAGATCAAGGGATTGTCTTTGGATATCATTGGAAATCTAGATGCCGACCTTTCGTTTGAAGGCGATGTGATGGCCTTTCTGCTCGAAAAGTTTGCCAACAATCCGAAGCTCGGTGTAGCCGGGGTTCCGTTTACTGAGGGAAACGGAACCTATGATTTTCGGTTCAGCAGCGTTGAGCACGTCTCCGGCGCCTGCCAGATGTTTCGCCGGGAATGCTTTGAAGCCATCGGTGGATACGTTCCCATTAAGGGGGGCGGCATCGACCTGGTGGCCGTCGTAACCGCCCGAATGAAGGGATGGGAAACACGTTCATTTCCCGAACGGGCATGCTTTCACCACCGAAAAATGGGTACGGGCATGAACCGCGGATTTAAACTCCCATTTAAATGGGGGCAAAGTGATTATCGACTGGGCGGCCATCCGGTGTGGGAACTATTTAGATGTTTATACCAGATGAAGAATAAGCCTTTTATCTTAGGCGGCCTGATATGTTTAACCGGATATTATTACGCATTGATGGCCGGTCATCAAAAGTCCGTCACCGATGAATTTGCGAGATTTCGCGGACAAGAACAAATGAACCGGCTGCGAAGTTTCTGGCGGCGAACGATGTCGTTTGGCAAACGGAGAAAACAAAATGCCGCACCCTGCTCCAGTTCCAAACCCGCCTGAACGAAAGCTGGCGTAAACGGTAAACTATTTGCAAGCATCTAATTGCAACTATGATAGTTAAATCAAACTTACCGTATTATATTTATCGTACGGCCAATACCCTGTACCGGTGGAAAATTCCATTGGTTCCGTTCCTGATTCAACAGTTTTTGCGATTTGTCTTTGGTTGCTTCATTCCCTATAAAACCAGGATCGGCAACCGGAATGTGCATTTTGGTCACAATGGACTCGGAGTAGTTTTGGATCACCGCTGTGTCATTGGAGACAATGTCCGGATTGACCAGCAGGTCACCATTGGCATACGCTGGGACGAAAAACGGGCTCCGGTAATCGGTAACAATGTGCGAATTGGGGCGGGGGCAAAAGTATTGGGAAGCATAAATATCGGCGACAATGTCCGAATTGGGGCAAATGCCGTGGTATTGACCGATATCCCCGAAGGGGCGACAGCGGTCGGTGTGCCAGCGCGAATTATCTTAAAGCGTCCGGTTATTAGCCAATAAAACCGTTTATACTGGCTCATGTTAATAATCAATGCCGATGATTATGGTGGTTGGGAATCCGCCACAAACGCGGCTTTGGAAGGTTTTAAGCATCGCCGGATCAGTTCGGTTACCGCCATGGTATACATGGCCGATTCTGAACGGGCGGCGGCTTTGGCCAAGGAAGCAGGAATGTCGGTCGGTCTGCATCTTAATTTAGACACGCCATTTACCAGCAACGATTGTCCTGAAGAGTTAAGAAGTCTGCAGGGCCCGGTCCGTCGTTGGCTCCGGTTTAACAAATATGCCCAGGTTATTTACAACCCATTCATCCAAAGTAATATCGAAAAACTGTATGAGACACAAATATCCGAATTTAAACGATTATATGGCCGCGGGCCTTCACACATCGATGGGCATCACCATTTGCACCTCTGTGCCAACATGCTTGGCGGCAAAGTAATTCCTTTCAGGGAGAAGATCCGTCAATGTTTTTCCTTTTGGCCTGGTGAAAAAAACTTCATAAATCGGATTTACCGAAAAAGGGTAGCCAAGGGAATTGCCAGCCGTTATATTACAACGGAATTTTTCTTTGCACTTTCACAATGTTTTAAACCGGAACGATTGGCGCGGATTGAAGAATTGGCAATCATATCAAACGTCGAAATAATGACCCATCCGGAGCACGCGCAGGAGTACAATTGGCTGATGAGCGACTATGCAAAAATAACCTTCAGCAAACTCAAACTGGGTTCCTTTGATCAATTAAAGCCGATTTAAAATGGATTGTGATTGTGAATACTGTAGACCAGACGGAAATTTCAATAAATGGTAGGTTTTTCAAAACGGCCAAGCCAAAAAATGAGCCGTACCTATGCTTGCCCGAACCTGCGGATTTTATTGCCAAATTGCAACAAACCGGGATCCGGGCCGATTTGTTTACTTTCATGCAGGAAATCGGGGAAACAAATCCAAAATATGATTACCATAGTGAGCCGGATCGATTTGCCGTGCTTCCGATTAGCACTTATGAAAACTGGTATGAAGATAAAATTGGTTTTAGGCCGCGAAACAAAATTCGCAAAGCGCAAAAACTGGGGGTTAAGCTCAGGGTGATGGAATTTGACGATGATTGCGTACGCGGCATTATGGGGATATATAATGAATCGCCATTAATCCAACAGAAGCCCAACTGGCATTATGGCAAGGATTTTGATACGATGAAAAAAATGCTAGGGACATTTGAGGGAAAAAGCGAGTTTATCGGAGCATTTTATGGTGATGAAATGATCGGCTTTATCAAGTTGGTACGGGGCAAACAATTTGCCGGCCTCATGCATATCATATCTAAACAAGCACATCGGGATAAGGCGCCCACGAATGCACTGATTGCCAAGGCAGTCGAAACCTGTGCGCAGCTCAAGCTTGCCTATCTACAGTATGGCGTTTGGAGTCGACGCGGATTAGGCGATTTTAAGGTGAGCAATTGTTTTGAGTGTCTTGAGGTGCCGCGGTATTATGTCCCCTTAAATACTAAGGGAAGGCTTATGGTAAAAATGGGTTTACATCGTCAATTTAGGGAACATCTGCCGGCGAGTTGGTGGGATTCTGCCGTCGCCTTAAGGGACAAATGGAATATTTACCGGCAACGTAAAATGGTTTCAGAGACTTCGGTAAAATAGGCTTTTAAGGGCGCTCGCTTAAGGGAAAGGCATGAAGAATCTTTTCCCATTGATTTTAAAAGTATAAACGGGTATTTTTTCTTCAAAGCTAGTTTTTAATTGTGGACTGCAGACTCAATGGAGAGGTGGCTGAGCGGCTTAAGGCAGCGTTCTGAAAAGGACGTTATACGGATAAAACCGTATCGGAGGTTCAAATCCTTCCCCTCTCCGCCACAGTACGCTTTTTTAATTGTCGTAGCATCTGCTTTAATCCATTTTCGAATAATCTTCACCCTCAGTTTTTTGGCAGAGAAATGAAAATCGCCTATTTATTCCTAGTGCACGATAATCCGGGACTGGTCCAAAGAACTATTAACCGCCTGGCTAGCCCCAATTGTACATTCTTTATCCATGTTGATGGGAAAGCCAACATGGAAGAATTTTCGACGGTACGGGGTGACAGGGTGGTTTTCTTGCAGCATCGGATCCCGGTATTTTGGGGCGAGTTTTCAATTGTGGAAGCGACTTTGTTGCTGATTCGCGAAGCCTTGGCCAGTGTCCCCTCCTATGACTACCTGGTCTTGTTAAGTGGCAGTCATTATCCGATCAGGTCAACGGAATATATAAGTCATTTCTTCGAACAGCACCGGGGAGTCGAATTCATGACCCTGGTGGAGGTTCCGAACATCGTTGCTGGCAAACCCCTGTCTCGGCTTACAACGATCCGGTATCCGTCAAATCGACCGCTGCTAAGGCAGGCATTCCGGGTCCTGGCAAAACTAAATCTGGCTTATCGGGATTACAAGCGATGTTTCGGAGCGTTAAAGCCCTATGCGGGTTCGCAATGGTGGGCCTTATCCAGGGGCGCCTGCGAATATTTGGTTAATTTCCATGACCGTGATGCCCGGTTGGCTGAATATTATTTAAACACTTTTTCCGCTGATGAAGCTTACTTGCATACCATTTTGGGCAACTCAATCTACCGGCCACGCATGAGGCGAGAACTGACATATATAGACTGGACCGGGCGAGGTGGTCACCCAAAACTGATTGATGAAGCCCATCTGAAACAGTTCGAGGCCATGCCAGCCGTCAGCCTCCAGGACCATCATGGTCCTGGGGAATTGCTATTTGCCCGAAAATTCTCCGATCAGAACTACGGGTTACTGGATCGCATTGACGCCATGGTTCAAGCTAAAGAGCAGTCCGCCGGCCGGACCCAACCGATGGAGAATTTCTAGCATGCCGGGGATTACCGGAATATTCTCGCGGCAGCCGGTTAAAATCTGGCAGTCTAAGCTTGAGCGGATGACGTCAGCCTTGGTGCATGAGTCGTTTTATCGTTCCGGCACAATTCAGGAGGAGGCCTTGGGCTTGTCAGCTGGATGGGCCGAGCAGGAGAATGCATTTGCGGATTGCATGCCGGTATGGAATGAAGCGCGGGATGTCTGCTTAATCTTTTCGGGGGAGACGATCACAGAACCAAAAATCGTGGATGGGTTAAGGTCGCGGGGACATCAATTTACACCGGCAGACGCAAGCTATCTGGTTCACTGGTACGAGGAAGCCGGTTTGGCTTTTCTGGAAAAGCTTAACGGTTTGTTCTGTGGTTTGCTTATAGATTTTCGATCCAAGACGACGATTTTGTTTAACGACCGGTACGGAATGAACCGGATTTATTGGCATGAAAATAAGGATGGCCTCTATTTCTCTTCCGAAGCGAAGTCTTTGCTTCGTATCCTGCCGGAAACGCGGGCATTTGAATGGCCCAGTTTGGGCGAGTTTGTTTCCAGCGGCTGCGTGCTGCAAAACCGAACCTTATTTGCGGGCTTGCGCCTGATGCCGGGCGGCTCGGCTTGGGTCCTCGCACCGGATGGTTCAATCCAAAGAAAAACATATTTTGATGCTCGCGCTTTAGAATCACAGGCCGTGCTTTCGCCGGAAGAGTATTACGAGAAATTCAAGGCGACATGGCTACATTTGCTCCCACGCTATTTTGAAGGGCGCGAGCCGGTGGCGCTTTCATTGACGGGTGGCGTGGACAGCCGGATGATCATTGCCTGTGCCAATCTGACTCGGGGTAAGCTCAAATGTTACACATTTGGCGGGTCTTATCGGGATTGTGCTGATGTCACAGTATCCCGGCGGGTGGCCAAAATTTGTGGCCAGCCGCATCAGGTTATCGGGGTGGGCGAGGAGTTCCTGGCTAATTTCCCGTCACAAGTTGAAAAGAGTGTATACATCACCGATGGAACATTGGATCCGACCGGGGCTTGTGATTTATATGTAAACCAGAAAGCCCGAGACATTGCTTCGGCAAGGATTTCCGGTTTAAATGGCGGCGAAATCTTACGCCGGTTGATCATGTTTAAGGCATGGCAGCCAATCGCCGGACTGTTGACAACTGAATTTAAATCACAGGTTGCTTTGGCCTCAGAAACTTACGCACACGAGTCGCAAGGGCATCGATTATCTTTTATTGCCTTCAAACAATCGCCATGGCATTTATATCCGCGACTAGCGATCGAACGTTCGCAATTGACGCTGCGCTCCCCATATTTTGACAATGACTTGGTAGCATTGGCTTATCGGTCACCGGCTGCGGCATTGAATTCGGTTCCGGCGTTGCGGCTAGTTGCAGAACGAAACCCGGCCTTGGGGAAAGTCGGGACAGATCGCGCCACCTTGCTGCATTCCTTGCCGGGCATCGCCTCGATGCGCCATGCGTTCCAGGAATTTACCTTCAAGTCGGAGTATGCATATGACTACGGAATGCCGCAATGGCTGGCTCGAATCGACAATCGCTTACGGCCTTTACACTTGGAACGATTGTTTCTGGGGCGCCACAAGTTTTATCATTATCGAATTTGGTATCGGGACCGGTTTGCAGGATATTTAAAGGAAATATTGCTGGACCCGCGCAGCCGTTCGCGAACCTATTTGAATGGCCTGTGTTTGGAGCGGATTGTGAATGAGCATATTGCCGGGCGCGGGAATTATACGCTGGAATTGCACCGTTTATTGACGATGGAATTAACCAATCGACTGTTGATCGAAGCGGTGTGAGCGAACTTGAGTGGTTTCTTTGAAATAACATTATGCGGCCCGAATTCGCGCTCGTCATCACCATTGGCCTGATGGCATGGCTGCTGGCCCGGGATCGTGCCCTGCGAAGCCGCTGTTCAATCAGCTTATGGATTCCAGTTTTATGGCTTTGCATTATCGGATCACGACCGGTCTCAAGCTGGTTTGGCCTGGAGGCTGCGGATGCCAGTTCGGAGGGTAGTCCGACTGACCGGCTGGTTTTTCTGGTGCTCATTGCAGCTGCATTGGTTGTCCTGATACGCCGAAGAGTGAGTTGGTCAAAAGTCATTGGTGATAATAGAGGGCTATTCCTTTTGTTGCTTTATTTGGGGGTGAGCACGCTCTGGACGGATGATCCGTTTGTTTCCTTTAAGCGCTGGATCAAGGAGATTGGGAATGTCGCCATGGTTCTGGTTGTCTTAAGCGAAGCAGAACCGGCCAATGCCGTAAAAAGTGTTTTTTTCCGATGTGCCGTTTTCCTGATTCCAACTTCCATCTTATTGATCAAGTACTATGCGGATCTCGGGCGCTATTACAATCCCTTTATCTGGACCTACTCTTACGGGGGGGTGACGACGGATAAAAACGCCTTAGGCATGACGCTGTTTACTTCGGCCATCGGTTTGTTTTGGGGAGTATTTGATTTATGGAAAGAAAAGGCCAGATATAAGCAGGAAGTATTCGCCCATCTTCTGCTAATGGGTATGTGTCTGTACCTATTTGCAAAGGCTAATTGCGCAACGGCGCTGGCGTGTACAACTCTCGGGGTGGGCATAATCTCAGCAATGAAAATTCACAAGTTCCGGACAACTTTGCACCGGGTGGGACTGTGGGGGCTGATCACAATTGCTTTAATCGCCGTCGTCTTAAATACCATCTTTAGTCCAGTGGAAATGGTCGTCGAGGGGCTCGGGCGAAATATGACTTTTACGGGCCGGACGGACATTTGGCGTGAGGTTCTACGCGTCCCCATCAATCCGATAATTGGCGCTGGTTATTGCAATTTCTGGCAACCAGAGCGGGGCGAGAGCGTATCCCGGGCTTTGGGCTTTTTCTTTACCATAAAAGAGGCTCATGATGGCTACCTTGAAGTGTATTTGAACAGTGGTTTAATAGGACTTAGTTTCATCGGCGTTTTGCTGCTGGGTAGTGCGCGGAGAATAATTAATGGATTGGAAACGGCTGATTCATTAGAAATATTCCGACTGGCAGTCCTGGTGGGGGCCATGCTTTATAACATAACCGAATCAGCACTGTGTGGATTGGTCCTGCTATGGGTCATTTTGCTGCTGGTATTGATAAAACTCCCAACTCATTTGCCTGCGGAGATAAATCGGGAAGCCGAATCCGTTAATGAATCATGGTCTTGAAGGCGGAATGGTGATTTGAACTGATAAGCGGAAAAATGTTGGTCGTAACGCAAAATATAGCTCTGCAGATAAAAGTAGCATGACTAAATAATTGAATTCAAGTGATCACGAATTCTGATGGCAGATCGGACATTCTTCGATGCCAAGTTAAAATGCTATCCATATGATTTATGTCCTATTTCAGAACGCGGGCTTAAAAAATTCAATTTGCTATCGGATGCTTTTCAGCGTAACAGTCCGACAGAATGTATCACAATGAAATTTAGCTGCCAATTTGGCGCTGTCCAAAGGGCTGAACCAGGCCAAAATTTATTTTTGGCACATATCATGCTGAACACTTGCAAATGACAATGAAAAAGTTACCGTTACCGTTAGCGCGGTGGAGGCTGTTCATTTTGGGACTTGGGTTAATGATTGGGGTCAGTGCAACTTCACAAGTAATACCAGTAAATCGCACGCTGGGTGGCAGTGGCGGTTGGGAGGGGTACGTGGGTGTGCCGGGTGGCATCCCGTATCGGACAAACATTTATGCCACAATTTCAGCCGGGGCATCGGTTGCCACCGTGCAATCCGCCATCAATAATTGCCCAAGCAACGGGGTTGTGTATTTATCGGCAGGGACGTATACGTGGAGCACAAGCTTGAATATGAAGACGGGGGTGACCTTGCGCGGGGCCGGAACAGGGTTGACCATCATCAACTCGACTGCGAATAATGCAATCTTCTTCCAAGGATACAATTCGCTGATGTATTATGGCGGCACCGGTACCAGGGTTAACTGGACGGGGGGGTACAACCAAGGAACCAATGTTATTACGTTATCGTCTACCAGCGGGCTTGTAGTTGGGGAAAATATATGGTTGGATCAGTTGAACGACGGTGACACCGACGCGTATGGATGTAATCCGGGCTATGATCCAGGGGTCTATAGCACGCCATCATACCCAAGCACCGGGCAGGACCGGCTTCAATTTCAAATGGATATGGTGACGGCCATAAACGGCAATAGCGTGACGCTGGCGGAACCAGTTTATGCACCATTCTGGAATGCGTCAAATTCGCCGCAGGCGTGGTGGGAAGGCGGCTTCCCAATGGCTTGGGCCGGGTGCGAGGATTTTACGATAAACTGCACGGCCGGGGCGCAAAATTCGCTCACCGGCATTTGGGGCGACGGACTTTATGCTTGCTGGCTGAAAAATATCAATCTCACCGGATACCGGTTCTTCACTTCGATGTCGGTCGGGACGCGATGCGAAACCCGTCATTGCATGATTTCCAATTATGGTAACACCGATTGCTATGGATTTTACCCAAAATTTCAATTTGGTGGTCTTTATGTAGATAATATAGGAAATAACTGCGGCACAATTTTCATGATTCAAAGCTGCGCCGGTTGTGCCTTTGCCTATAATTACACAACCAACGCGCAAAATGTTTCAACTTACCTTTCATTGTCCTATTACTGTCATGGTGGAAACCCCAATATGCTTTTATTCGAGGGAAACTGGGGGCCGTGTTTTGGCATGGATAACATGTGGGGTACGGCATCCTACAACACTGGATTTCGCAATCGATTCACGGGCAATGCGGATTCGCCTATTGGCTCCACGGGAAACACGGAAGCGGTGGCGGACTCATATATTAATCGACATATGAGCCTCATTGGCAATGTGCTGGGAACGAGTGGCTACAATACAATTTATCAAGAGACAGTTACAAACTGCACGGGAAACCCCCGGGTGTATTTCTTTGGCGGCAACAATGGTTGTTCCGGATCAGATGATCCGGCCACCCGGGCAACAGCTTTGTTGGAATATAACTGGACGAGCGCTACGCTGACCAACAATGGCATTGTTGCCGGCGGCATTTCCTCTAGTCAAGTTCCGGCTTCGTTGTTATATGCAAGTGCGCCGACTAATTTTGGAATTCTAAAGTGGCCGCCGGTTGATCCGCAAAATGTCGCCTATTCGATTAGTCGAACGAACATTCCAGCAGCCTATCGCTTTATCTTCGGGGTTGACCCGCCTCAAAACACGGCTTACCAACCGCCGGTGGTGGTGGCGACGGCGACTCCCCAGACCGGCGTGGCACCCCTGTCAGTGACTTATTCAAGCATAGGCACGACCGATCCGCTGCGACAGCCCATGACGTACAATTGGAATTTTGGCGATGGTACGACCTCCACCAATGCTAATCCGGGGCATGTCTACCCGACAGCGGGAACTTACACGGCAAAGCTGACGGTTTCAGACAGCACCAGCAACACAGTTTCCCAGGCGCTAATCATCACCGTGAGTGCAGCGATAACGAATCAACCTCCAGTCATTACAGCGACGGCTGCTCCGCAGAGCGGTTTGACGCCACTGTCGGTCGCATTTTCCAGCGCCGGTACGTTTGATCCACAAGGTCAGACGCTCTTGTACAACTGGAACTTTGGCGACGGGGTGACCTCAACCAATGCTAATCCAAGCCACATCTATACGACCGCGGGTACCTATACGGTTCGACTGACCGTCTCAGATGGCATAACCAATGCAACATCTGGCGGCATAACTATCACGGTGAATCCTTATTTGGCGCCCACGGTGGTAGCCAGCGCGAGTCCCTTGACGGGCGTGATGCCTTTGGCTGTGACATTTTCCAGCGCGGGAACGACAGACCCGCAGGGAAAGTCACTGACTTTCAGCTGGGATTTCGGCGATGGCACCACTTCCACAATTGCAAATCCCGGCCACACTTATACGACAGCCGGCAGCTACACGGTCTGGTTGACAGTCGCGGACGGCACCACCAATGCGATATCAGGTTCATTAAACATCGTGGTAAGCGCAGCCCCGACAAATCTGCCGCCGGTAGCGGTGGCCAGCGCAAACCCCGCCAGTGGGTCAGCCCCATTAACCGTAACTTTTTCTAGTAGTGGTTCTTTCGATCCGGAAGGCGCAGCTCTCGCATTTAATTGGGTTTTTGGGGACGGTTCCACCAGCAGTTTGGCCAATCCCAGCCATACCTACACCAATGCCGCAATTTACCCGGCACAACTAACCGTGACTGACGGCACCAACTCGACGACGGTCAGCAACATCACGGTCAATGTCACGGGCCTGGTGGCAGCTTTTGGTTTCGAAGGAACCAACGGCAGCACCGTCTTGGACACGGTCACCGGACTCGGGGAGGGTACGATCACCAATGCTTCCATTGTATCAGGCAAATTCGGCTCCGCTCTTGCGTTTAACGGGACTAATTCGGTGGTGGCGGTCAGCAGTTCGGCGGTATCGGCGCTCACCTCGAATATGACCATTGAGGCATGGGTCAATCCTGCAACGACCGGCAATAGCTGGCGACCAGTTATTGGAAAATCCTCCAATGGTTCGCAGCTGAATTACGTTGTTCAAGGCGCCACCCCGCAAAATGGTGTGCCCGCACTTTACGTTGCTCCCAGCTCGAGTAACCTTTACGGTTCAACGCCGCTGCCGACGAACACCTGGTCCCACATCGCCGTGACCTATAATGGAACGACGCTGTGCCTTTATGTGAATGGTGTTTTGGTTTCAAGTCAGGCACAGTCCGGGGCGCCCACTCCTTCGACCGTCCCTTTAACCATTGGTTCCGATGGGCTGCTCCAGGCGTTTTGGAACGGCGCGATTGACGAGGTTCGTATCTACAATGTGGCGGTAAACGCCGCTCAAATCCAAACGGATATGAACAGTCCGATCGTATCGATTCCGGTACCGCCGCAAAACCTTCGGGTTATGTCCCCCTAGTGGCGAGCGATCCGATTGCGAAAATATTCCGCGCAGCGAATAAATATCCACCGTTAAACGGGGGTTGAGCATCAAAAGTTCGAGTCATGCCGAACCCCGGTAATGGGACACAGGATTAATTAAGCCTTCCAGAAGCGTTGATGTTTTACAAAGCCATGTCCCATGCTGCATCCATTCGGAATGGCATTTGTGGTGCCTTGGTTGACCCGTTGGTTACCTGCGGCTGGACTGGTTTATAGCTGTGAAAATCATCCTCATCACCGGCGGCGCGCCGCATTATGAAGCCGGCTTGATCGCCGGGCTGGTCGAGCAGAATATAGCGGTGGACGTGATCGGCGGCGACGACCTGGCCAGCCAGCCGGTTTTGCAGCATCCGCAGGTGGGTTTTAAAAATATTTACGGAGGTACCGGGCCGGGTGCCGCACGATGGCTAAAACTGCGGCGGCTGGTAACGGCCTATTTTAAACTCTTCACCCATGTAACCCGAAGCGATACTCGCCTGATTCATATTCAATGGCCATATAAGCTCGTATTCTTTGACCGCACGGTATTGAATCTTTATTATAAGGCGCTGGGGAAAAAAACCGTGTTCACCGCCCACAATATTGATGCCGCTGCTCGCGATGGAAACCAGTCCTGGGCCAACCGGGCTTCACTACGATTTCACTATCGAATCATCGATCACATCATTGTCCATACCGAACGCATGAAGTCGGAATTGTCCCAAGAATTTGGAATCAAAAAATCCAAGATCACCGTGATTCCCCACGGAATCATGTCAGCGGTGCCGGAAACTTCCCTCGACCGTTCGGCCGCACGAAAGCGGTTGGGCCTTGGTGCGGGAGACCGGATCATGCTGGCTTTCGGACTCATTACACCTTATAAAGGCTTGGAGTATTTAGTCGACGCTTTCGGCTTATTGTGCAAGCAAGACCAGAACATAAAATTGATAATTGCGGGCCGAATCAAAGAGTGCCCCGAGTACTGGAAAAAAATAAACGTATTAATCGAACGGAATGGATTGCAGAACTCCATTATAACTCATCTCCGGCATATTCCCGATGATGAGGTGGAGATATTTTTCAAGGCGGCGGATGTGCTGGTGATGCCCTATCGGGGGATTTTCCAGAGCGGGGTCATTTTTCTGGCATACCGGTTCGGGTTGCCGGTCATCGCCACCGACGTCGGTTCCCTGAGGGAAGTTGTAATCGCGGGCAAAAATGGTTTTATCTGCAAGGTGGACGACGCGGCGGACCTGGCGGACAGCATTGACCGATTTTTTGCCAGCGAGTTGTTTCAAGATCAGGAGCGCAGCCGCCAGCAGATCCGCGAACACGCCTTTGCGCGCTACGGCTGGTCCGGCATCGCCGAGCAGACCCGACAGGTTTATGAACAGCTGCTGCCAAAGTAAACCGGAAGGCTTGGTTAAATAAAATCAGTCCATGCCAAACAGCATACCCAAGCTCATCATCCAAACGGGAAAAAACTCGCAACTGCCCGTGTTATTGCAAGCTGCCGTTACCAACATTAAGCTCCTTCATCCCGACTTTGAGTATCGGTTCTTTGATGACGAGCAAGTGGAAAAATTCTTCCAGGAGGAGTATCCCGAATACCGGGAAACGATAAAATCTTTTAGATATAAAATTCAAAAATACGATTTCTTTCGTTACCTGGCGGTTTATCGCTATGGCGGGTTTTATTTCGATCTCGATGTTCTATTGGCCACCAACCTGTCCCCATTGCTAAAATATGGATGTGTTTTTTCCTTTGAAGATCTTAATATGAGCTGGTATTTGCGCACGCGGCATGGCATGGATTGGGCGGTTGGGAATTATGCTTTTGGCGCCACGCCTGGCCACCCTTTTTTGAAGGCCATCATTGAAAACTGTGTGCGCGCGCAAAATGACCCCGGTTGGGTTCAGCCGATGATGCGGGACATTCCGAAATTGTTTCAGCCGGAGTTTCTGGTCTTGAACACAACCGGGCCGACCTTGGTTTCAAGGACCCTAGCTGAAAACCCGGCATTGGCTGACGCGGTGACCGTGCTCTTCCCCGATGACGTATGTGACAGCAAAAACCGGCATCACTTTGGAAAATATGGCGTTCATTTGATGAATGCCTCCTGGCGAAAGCATTATGGCTGGGTACGCCGTCGATTGGCGTCGATGTGGGAGATCTGGGCCTGGAAAAAACTGTACAAGGAAAGTTGTAAGCTGGGAAAGACAAGGTCGGTGGTAGCTGGAAAGTTATCGGTATAAAACGGGTAAGACTTATGCCAAAAGTTAGTGTCATTATTCCTACCTTTAATCGCAGCAACTTTGTTGGCAACGCGGTGGATAGCGTTTTACGCCAAAGCTTCAAAGATTTTGAGGTCATCGTCGTTGACGATGGTTCTACCGATGCGACACGCCCGGCGCTGGAGTATTGTTGGAGTAAAATAACCTATATTTACCAGGTCAATGCCGGGGTCAGCGCCGCCCGTAACACGGGGATTCAATCGGCCAAGGGTGAATGGCTGGCTTTTTTGGATTCCGATGACGAATGGCATGCCGAATATTTATCCACCCAGATGTTAAGGGTAGGGGTGACGCCCGGGATCCGCATGCAGACCTCCGACTGCAGCTTTCTTGCGCGTGATGGTCAAATTAAAAGCTATTTCACAATGAATCGGGCGATGGTTGAACTCAAGGGCCGCGATTATTTTATTCCGCAGGAGCCATTTAGCTTTATTCTCAAGCACTCGCCTTGGCAGGTGGGGGCGACCATTTTCAAATATGACGCGGTCGTCAAGGCTGGCTTATTTGACACGAGCATTAAGATTTCCGAAGACCTTGATTTGATGGCGCGAGTGGCACTGCAGGGCCCGTTTGGGCTTATCCGAGAATCGTTGGTAAATATTCATCGCCGGGAAGAAACCATTGAGTGCCTGACCCAGCAGGCAAAAAACGATCCGCTTCAGTCTCGGGAATCCGACGAGCGGCTCTACCAGAAACTGGCGGGGATCGGGACGCTAAATTCCAAACAGCGCGGGACTTTGAATTCCCAGATGAGCGCCAACCGGAGGGCTATGGGGAACCACCTACGGAAACAGGGCAGAGCTACCGAAGCCAGAGATTGTTATAAACGCGCTTTTTTAATGGATCACTCAATTAAGTCATTGGGAAGATGCATTCTGTCCTGGTTGCAGACTGGCTCCAAAATGCTGGCCGGCACCTTTTAGCGGGAATCTTTATTTTAATTACCGGTCAATTTAAGCCTGAACCAAATCAAGGCGGAATCGCTACTCTTAAAGGCAGTCAAAAACTTCTAGGATGACACCAAGATCACTTGTTTCGGTAATCATTTGCACCTGTAACCGGGCTGACAGTTTACAGCAGACTCTGGCGGCTTTTGGCAAACTGACAATTCCTGGCGGGTGGGCGGCGGAATTAATCGTGGTGGATAATAACTCAACGGACAATACTTCGTTGTTGGTTAAGCAGGTGCAATTGCCAAATTTGCCGATCCGTTGGCTTTACGAGGCTCGCGCCGGCAAGAGCAATGCTCTAAATGCCGGGATGGCTTGCGCCAGAGGCGAGCTTTTACTTTTTACGGACGACGATGTGATTCCGTCCGCGGATTGGATGGAGAAGATGGTGGCGCATTTGCAGAAACCAGATTGTGACGCCGTGGTGGGGCGGATCGAACTGTCGGTCAATCTCCGCCGGCCCTGGCTGGGGACAAGATACGAGGCACTCCTGGGCGTGCTCGATTTCAAATCGGGACCGGTTGAGTTGGTGGGGGCCAATGCTGGAATTCGCAAGGCGGTGCTTCAAAAAGTTCCGCAGTATGACCCCGAACTGGGACCGGGCGCATTAGGCTGGGGCGAAGATACGCTGTTCAGCCACCAACTGGAACGCGCGGGGTTCAAGGTGAAGTATGCGGAAGATGCACGGGTGATCCACCAGCCGGGCAAGTCGCGGTTACTGCACCGGGCCTGGCTCGGCGCCGCCAGCAACTTGGGACGCACCAATGCTTATCTGCGATATCACTGGGAACATAATGATATCCCTGCACCTTACGCCCGGTTCTGGTGGCTTAAAATCAAGCTGTGGTTGCGAAGAAGGTTGCAACCGCCGCCGCCATTGGATATTGAAGGGTGTCCAGAGTGGGAGTTGAGCTATGTGTCGCAATTGGAATTAAACCGTCAATTTTGTCGGGAGCGCCGCCGGCCGCGCAACTATGATCCGCGCGGGCTGACCAAACTCTCCCGCCAATAAGAGGCTGAATCCACCAACCTAAAATGAAAATAGCATTCGTCAGCACCATGAACAATGATCCCTGGGGCGGATCAGAGTTCCTGTGGAGCGAGACTGCGCTCCGCCTGTTGCGCGCCGGCCATACGGTGACGGCGAGCGTTTCGGGCTGGCCGCAACGTGTGCCTCAAGTTGCGGCATTGATGAAGGCCGGAGTCAAAATCCAGGAACGCCGGCTGACGCCCGACCTGCTGCCGTCCAGAACCCTGAAGCGGGTGGCCCTCATGATGTTCGATCCGTTCATCCGCCAGACGTTTCGTAAGCAGATCATGTGCTGGCTGACACAAGTTAACCCCGATTTGATCTGTATTTCCAATGGCAGTTACGCCGACAACACGCCGTTACTGGAGATCTTAATGGGTTCGGGCTTTCCTTATGTCACGGTTGCCCACGCCAACGCGGAGCACTTGTGGCCGGATGACCAGCGCGCCCGGATCATTTTGGAACTTTATCGCAACGCACGGCGCACCTTCTTTGTTTCTAAGGGCAACCGCCGGTTGTTGGAGACGCAACTCGGCGTACAACTGACCAATGCTGAGGTCATTCGCAATCCGTTCAATGTCCGTCGCGATGCGGCCCCGGCCTGGCCGGCGAACAGCGAACCCGTTTCGCTTGCCTGTGTCGCCCGCCTTGACCCCAGCGCCAAGGGCCAGGATATTCTGCTTCATGTGCTGGCCCGCGAGGTCTGGCGGTCACGCCCGATCCGGGTCTCGTTTTATGGCAAAGGTCGCTGCGAGGAAAGCCTGCGTCGCTTGGCCGATCGGCTCCAACTCCAGGACCAGGTGCGCTTCTGCGGGCACGTTGACAACATCGAAAACGTCTGGGCCACCCATCATGCGCTGATTCTTCCCTCGCGGTTTGAAGGCCTCCCACTCGCGATCGTCGAGGCCATGCACTGCGGCCGACCAGCGATCGTAACCGACGTGGCCGGAAATGCCGAGCTGATTGAAGCCGGCGTGACGGGGTTTGTGGCGGAAGCGGCCACAGAGGAACACTTGCATGCGGCGTTGGAACGTGCCTGGGATCAGCGCCAGAATTGGCAGCAAATCGGTGCGGCTGCCGCTTGTGCCATCAGAGAACTGGTGCCGGCCGACGCGGTGGGCGATTTTGCCCAAAAATTATTGGACCTGGCTGCACCCGGTCAACGGAGGAACGCACGATAACCCCGCACTCGATGCTTGCCACCGTTGGAATTGGGCGCTTACAATTTCCACCGTCGAAAGTTGGGAGAAAAAGCGAGACCGCTTCATTAGATGAACTGCGCAAACCCACGAAAAATCTTATTTGTCAGCACCATGGACTCCGTCTCATGGGGCGGTTCCGAAGTGCTTTGGAGCGAAACGGCTTTGAAGTTGCGTCAATTCGGTCACGAGGTTTCCGCCAGCGTCAGCCGCTGGCGGCCCCGCCCTTCGCAACACGAAACCCTGCTCCAGGCGGGAGTGCGGCTCAACGAACGCTGGTTCCCAACCTCGCAACCCCGTCCGCGAGTCATTTTTAACCCCCTGGTTCGTCGGGCGTCGCCCGTCTTCTTCACCCGCTGGTTGAAACGGCAGCAACCCGACCTGATCTGTTGCTCACACGGCAGCGTGGGCGAAGACCTCACCTTGATCAGAATCTGCGCCCAGTCCGGGATCCCGTATTGCATCGTCCTTCAAGCGAATGCGGAGTATATGTGGCCGGGCGGCCAGCGCGCCCGCGAGTTGGCGGATTTTTATGGCCGGGCAAAACGGGTCTTCTTCGTTTCCGAAGGCAACCGGACATTGCTGGAAACCCAGACCGGGTTTGAATTCAAGAATGCCGAGGTGGTCCGCAATCCCTTCAACGTGCGACGGAATGCCGCACCACCCTGGCCAACCGAACTGAATCCGGTACGACTGGCGTGCGTGGGCCGGCTCGAACCCGGGGCGAAAGGACAGGATCTGCTCTTACGCGCACTGGCCCGGGACACATGGCGCTCGCGGCCCGTGGCAGTTTCATTCTTCGGGAAAGGCTGGTGCGAAGATAATCTGCGGCAACTGGTCCGCCTTCTGAAAATGGACGGTCGCGTAACTTTCAACGGACATGTCAGCGACATTGAGAGCATCTGGGCCACTCATCATGCGCTGATTCTTCCCTCGCGGTTTGAAGGCCTTCCCCTTGCAATCGTCGAGGCCATGCACTGCGCCCGGCCGGTCATCGTGACCGACGTGGCCGGAAACGCCGAGATCGTCCAAGATGGCGTCACGGGATTTATTGCAGAAGCCCCGACAGAACGTCATCTCCATGCCGCGTTGGAGCGGGCGTGGGAGCAACGATACAACTGGGAAGCCATGGGAAAAGCCGCCGCCCAAGCCATCCGCGAATTGCTGCCCGCCGACCCGGCAGCGGTATTCGCGCAAAAATTACTGGCGGTCTCCGCTGAGAGTGTATCCGCCTGATGATTGACGAGTTTAGAATTTCCCAAGCCATGAATAAACTGACCATCGAAGCGGGTAAGACCGAACGCCAATATTGGCGGGACCTTTGGAAATATCGCGAACTTTTCTATTTTCTGGCGTGGCGCGATCTGTTGGTGCGCTACAAACAGACGGTGGTGGGGGTGGCATGGTCCGTCATCCGCCCGTTATTGACAATGATCGTGCTCACCATTGTATTCGGATTGTTAGCCAAGATAAAGTCCGGTGGCGCCCCTTATCCGCTCCTGGTTTTTTGCGGCATGCTGCCATGGATGTTCTTTGCCACGGCGCTGACCGAATGCGGCAACAGTCTGGTGGGAAACTCCAACCTGATTTCCAAAGTCTATTTTCCAAGGCTGATTGTGCCTACCAGCAGCGTAATCATCAGTCTGGTGGACTTCTTAATTTCCTCGCTCCTGCTGGTGATCCTGATGATCTGGTACCGGTTTGTGCCATCGGCCGATATCTTCTTCCTGCCACTCTTCGTGATTCTGGCGTTTGGGGCCGCGTTCGGAGCGGGGTTGTGGACCGCCGCCTTGATGGTGGAGTATCGCGACTTCCGTTTTATCGTGCCCTTTGTTGTGCAGATTGGATTCTATGTCACACCGGTGGGCTACTCCAGCAGCTTGGTTGTCGAACGATATAAACAGTATCAGATGTTGTTTTCATTGAATCCGCTGGTTGGAATCATTGACGGTTTCCGCTGGTGCATTCTGGGTGGAGAGCAAACCTTGTATTGGCCGGCACAAGCGATGGCGGTGGGCTGGGTGGCCTTGCTGGTGACCAGCGGTATTTGGTTTTTCCGCCGGACCGAGCGCACGTTTGCCGATGTCATTTGAAAATTCATCCATGAATCGCCAATTTCTCACCCAGAACCTTTTGCCATGAGCGAAACAGTCATCAATGTCGAGAACCTCAGCAAGCGTTATGTCATCGGTCATCAGCGCGCCCCGACGGAGGGCATCCGGCACGTCATTGAGTCCGCCTTGCATGCCCCGTTCAAATGGTTTCGCTCCCGGCGCGAAGTAAAAAAACAGGAGAAGGAGGAATTCTGGGCGTTAAAAGATGTTTCGTTTAAAGTTGAGCGTGGCGAAGTCGTGGGGTTGATCGGCCGGAACGGCGCGGGCAAAAGCACCATTTTGAAGCTGTTGAGCCGGATCACTGAGCCGACCACCGGCAGTATTTACATGGAGGGGCGAATGGCCAGTCTCTTGGAAGTGGGCACGGGCTTCCACCCGGAATTAACCGGTCGGGAAAACATCTTTCTCAACGGCGCGATCTTGGGCATGCCCAAGGAAGAAATCGTCCGGAAGTTCGATGAGATTGTGGCGTTTTCGGAGATTGAGAAATTTCTAGATACGCCGGTGAAGCGCTATTCGAGTGGCATGTATGTCCGACTAGCGTTTTCGGTGGCGGCTCATTTGGATCCAGACATTTTGATCGTGGACGAAGTGCTCGCGGTGGGCGACGCGTCCTTTCAAAGCAAGTGCATGGCGAAAATGCAGGAGGCTCGCAGCCAACCGCGGACAGTTTTATTTGTCTCCCACAATTTGAAGGCCGTGGAGAGCTTTTGCAGCCGTGGCATTGTTTTGGAAAAAGGCCGGGTGACATTTAATGGTCCGGTCAAAGAGGCGCTTCAACATTATGCGGCCAGTCTCAAGATCGAATGTCCGCCCGCGTTTGCGGATGTCATTGATCTGGCCAACTCTGTCCGCCGTCCCGGTAAGTACCAGCCGCAGTTGCAGCGGCTTCGCTTGTTGGACAGCCATGGCAATCCCTTTCCTGGCACCGTGTCGGCTGGTGGCGGCCTCAAGGCGGTCATCGAAGTTGAATTATTGAAACCCAATCAGCAGGTGGATGCCGAGCTGGCGTTCTTCTCCCCGACGGGTGAACGGGTATGCACGGCCCACTCCGCCTACGAGCCCGACCGAAACGCCGGTTTATTGTCCGGTCGCCAGATCTTCACGTGCGATATACCGCAGCTGCCGCTCGTACCCGGTGAATATAATCTGCATGTGGGCCTGGACGTGGCGCTTCGGGAAGCCGACTGTGTCCATGATGTCGCGCGGATCACCGTGACCGGTGCGGATTTTTACGGAACCGGCGTGATGCCGTCTCAAGGATCCTTCCTTTTGAAGAACCGCTGGAAAATCAACGAGGTGGTCGCAACCGAGACGGAGCGGAGTTGAACGATGAGTTCCATCGACGTCATTGTCCCTTGTTACAAGTATGCTCACTTTCTAAAAGAGTGCGTTGAGAGCGTTCTTGCCGGCGGAGTGCCGGCTGTCCGTGTGGTGATCATTGATGATGCGTCACCTGACAATACCGCAGAAGTTGCCAATGCTCTGGCGCGATCGGATGCCAGGGTCAATGTCATCCGGCATCCGGTCAACAAAGGTCACATCGCCACCTACAACGAGGGTATTGAATGGGTGTCGGCGGATTATCTGTTGCTGCTGTCGGCGGATGACTACTTGCTGCCGGGAGCATTGCGCCGGGCCACGGATCTGCTGGATGCCCATCCGGAAATGGGTTTTGTTTTTGGCAACGTGATCAATTCGGCAGAAAGCGGTATTCGCAATTCGCCGGATTTGGAGCCGATTGGTGACAAGGTCGGGGCGCAGGTCATGAGTGGGCTTGAATTCATCCGGCTGATTGAATCCAAAGGAACGATCAACATCGTGCCGACTGCCACCGCGGTGGTGCGCACCTCGCTGCAAAAGCGCGTGGGCGGATATCTTTCGGAGCTGCCGCATTCTGGTGACCTTGAGATGTGGCTAAGGCTGGCTGCCTACGCATCCGTTGGGAGTTTGGAAACTTACCAGGCCGTATACCGGCGACATGGCCAAAACATGCAGACGGATTATTATAACGTGAAGCGGGGGTTGCCCGACATGGCGCAGCGGAAGGCTGCCCTTGATTGTTTTCATCAGTCTTGCAAAAGCCAACTGCCGAATGCGGATCAAATCCATCGCGACTTGCTAAGACCGCTGGGCGGCGAGTCAATCAAGCTGGCGCACGCGGCTTTTGATGAGGGGGATCGGGAAACCTCCGATCAGTTTGCCCGGATCGCGGCGGAAACCGATCCGCAAATAAAACACTCTGCCGGCTGGAAAACCCTCTTTTGGAAACGTTGCCTGGGCGTCCATTTCTGGCGAAAACTGCGGGTTGCCCGTCAGCGGATTGGGAACCTGCGGCGGCGCGCCGGGAATCTTGTCCGCAAGACGCTTCGATTGGGTGCAGGTTGATGCGTCGGGCGTTTCCATTGCCTTGGGCCTGCTGCGTCCTTGCCAAATCGACCGTCAGCATGATAAACATTCCATGATGACGCCGTCCGAAGTAAATCAAAGTGAGTATTCTGTGCTCATCAGGACGTTTAATTCGGCGCCTACCTTACCGCAAACGCTGGTTTCGCTCAACCGTCAGTCAAAACCTCCCCGACAGTATATCTTTGTTGATTCAGGTTCAACGGATCAGACGTTGGCTTGTATTCCGCCCCAGTCGCTGGTGCACCGTTATGTTGGAAAAGAATTTAATTACTCAGAAGCGTTAAACCAGGGCTTGCGTTTGGTTTCGACGGATTATGTTATGATCATTAGCTCGCACACGGAACTGGCCAATCGCGAAGCTGTTAAGTACGTCCTAAACTTTTTGAAAACGAATCCGGGCATCGGGGCGGCCTATTTCGATACCTACAATACCGGCTTGCTGCGACATGAACTCATTAACCGGCACAATTTCACCGGGTTCAACGGTCTTTTCAACACCTGCGCGGTCATCAAGGTTTCGCTTTTAAGGAAACGAATGTTTCGTCCTGAAGTTTTCTCGGCGGAAGATCAGGAATGGGCTGGTTGGTTGTTTACGGCGGAGGATCAGGCTATCGCCCGCGTCTCGGGAGCCGGCATGGCGGTTAATAATCCCCGGAAGGACTCCCTGAAGAAACTGCTTAATGAATATGTTTCGGTGGCTTATTTTACCAACCGGAAGTTGCTCGCCTGGCGCCATATTGGCTCACTTCTGAATCACGCCCTTAAGCGCGGTACGGGCATCGGCCTCGCGAAACGAAAGTTTTATCTGCTCTTGTCTTTTCGTCTGATGCTCTGTCACATTATCCGGCCAAGGGGCCGATCCCGTTATTTTTGAACGATTCATTTCTTTGAGAAATCTGGAGCGGTTCAGGCTTGAATCGCAAAATTCCGCTGTCTCTCACAGTCTGCTTCAGGTTTCCCCCCTGCCCAAAGGGGTCGTTTTATGCCTGTATTGTCGCCCTTTTCAAGGGGGGTATGTCTCAAACAGGAATGACGATGTCCCAATCCGGCATAGAGCCAAACTGCCGCTTATGGCATCGTAAATTCAGTTAAATTTAACCAGCGACTATTGAACAGCGCCGGGTTGAGAAAACTGGGACCGAAGCCGGATTAATTTAAGCGTTTTATCAATGACGCGTTTAGTGAGTCGGGTGTGGCTGTGAATCCTGCGGATCGGGATTTAGCGATTGCGAATGAGAATCCGGTTGAAATATTTGAGCCGGCAGTGTGCGCCGGATGTCCGGCGAAATCAATTCATGCGCATTCGTTTGTGCCCAAGCTGTTCATGAAAACTTCTCTGACGCAAACCGCCAACCAGCCGCCAATGCGTGCGTGGCCCAGAGAAGTTGAAGCGTGCCTGATTTTTGAAGACAAACATGGATCGTGTCATATTTACGGCCTGCCTGTGGTCAAGGTGCACCGGAAGAGGGTTCAGTTGCCTTCTTCTGAGCTGTGCCCTGTCCGGAATCTTGGGCGGATCTGTGATGGCGCAGACCACCAACCCGATTGTTGCCGAAAATCTGCTGCCGGGGAATCCCCCGAGTCAGTGGCAGATCACTGATGCCGGAGACGCGACCATTCAAGGTTATGCGACCGATATCAGCGTCACCAACGGCGGAACGATTTATTTCAAAATCAATACGCCGGCCAGTGCCTACACGATCCAGATTTATCGACTTGGCTATTATCAAGGCAACGGGGCCAGGTTGGTCGCCACCGTAACCCCGTCGGTCCCGCTGCCGCAAAGCCAGCCAGCCCCCATCACCGATTCTGCTACCGGGCTGATCGATTGCGGTAACTGGTCAGTCTCCGCCTTCTGGCAGGTTCCCACCAATGCGACTTCGGGTGTTTACCTCGCAAAGCTCATAAGGGCTGACACTGGCGGAGCGAGCCATATTGTTTTTATTGTTCGTAATGATACCATCACTTCTGACATTTTATTTAAAACTTCAGATACGACCTGGCAGGCTTACAATGCCTACGGCGGAAACAGCCTTTACGTTGGCGGCCCGGTTGGTCGCGCCTACAAGGTCAGCTATAACCGTCCCTTCGTCACGGCCAGCCCTACTGCTGGGGGCACCAGTGGCAACACCGAACACGATTGGCTGTTCAATGCGGAATATCCGATGATTCGATGGCTTGAAGCTAACGGCTACAACGTATCTTATACGACCGGGCTGGATGCGGATCGTCAGCCGGGGTCATTGCTGCTCCATCATCGTTTGATAACAAGCCTTGGTCATGACGAGTATTGGTCGGGATTGCAGCGGACCAACGTCGAAACGGCTCTTGCGGCTGGCGTGAACCTGGCTTTTTTTAGCGGTAACGAGGTGGCTTGGAAAGTCCGTTGGGAACCTTCTGCTGATGGCTCCAATACCCCTTACCGCACAATGGTTTGTTACAAGGAATCACTTGCAGATGCCAAGATCGACCCGAGTCCGACTTGGACCGGATACTGGCGCGATCCCCGTTTCAGCCCGCCGGCGGATGGCGGCCGCCCGGAAAACCGGCTCACGGGCACGCTCTCCGTGGTCAATGACAGCGGCACCTCCTATACCATGCAGGTTCCAGCCCTATATGCCGCCAATCGGTTCTGGCGCAATACAACGATTGCCTCGCTGCCGGCCGGCGGCATCGGAAATCTGGGCGGCCAAACCCTGGGTTACGAATGGGATGTCGCCCCCGACAATGGCTTTCGCCCGCCGGGTTTGATGTGTTTGTCCTCGACCGTCGTCACCAATGTGCCGGTATTGCAAGGTGATGATTTGGACTATGAAACCACATCTGCCACACATAATCTCACTCTCTATCGTGCTACCAGTGGTGCCCTGGTTTTTGGCGCCGGCACCTGCCAGTGGTCATGGGGGTTGGATACTAACCATTACAACAGCTATGGTTCAACTCCACCTCCAACCAGCCTCGCGATGCGGCAGGCTACGGTAAATCTGTTTGCGGACATGGGCATCCAACCGGCGACTTTGCAGGCTGGCTTAATTGCGGCCGTGGCATCAACCGACCAAATACCACCGACCGTCAACCTCGGATCACCCGCTACCGGTGGAACCATTTCGTTGGGGACAACGACTGTCATCACAGGTACCGCGAGTGACGTCGGCGGTCATGTTGCGGCCGTGGAAATTTCGGCGGATGGGGGAACGACCTGGCATCCCGCCGTTGGCTTGACTAATTGGAGTTATCCTTGGATTTCGCGACAGGCGGGTTCTGCAACCATTATGTGCCGTGCCGTCGATGACAGTGGCAATTTGTCATCGCCCATATCCGGGCCGAACTTCACCGTGGTGGGGAGCGTGGGAACTCTCTGGCCGGACACGGCGGTTCCCAATACTCCTGATTCCGGTCCGGACAGCCCGGTTGAAATGGGTGTGAAGTTTCGCACTGATATTCCCGGCCATGTGACCGGCATACGTTTCTACAAAGCCAGCGCCAATACCGGCACGCATATCGGCAACCTCTGGACCAGCAGCGGCGCAAATCTCGCCAGCGCCACCTTCGCGGGTGAGAGCGCCACGGGATGGCAGCAGGTCAACTTCTCCACGCCGGTAGCCATCACCAGCAACATCATCTACGTGGCTTCCTACCATGTGCCTGCGGGGCATTATAGCGAAGACGACGGATATTTCCAGCCCGCCGGGGTGGATAATCCGCCGTTGCACGCACCATCCTCCACGGAAGCCGGCATGGCCGGCGGCCTTGGCGTTGGCAACGACGTGTATGCATACGGCGCGAACGGCACTTTCCCAACCAATGTCTGGGATGCCGGCAATTATTGGGTGGATGTGGTTTTTGTGCCCAACGTCGCACCGGTTTTACCCATGCAAAATAACCGGTTCGTCAATGAACTGACCACACTCATTGTGACGAACACCGCCTCGGACACAAATACGCCAGCCAAGACTCTGAGCTATATGCTGTTGGTGACCAATGCGGTCAGCGGTATGGCCGTTACGAACGCCATGATAGACACGAACGGAGTAATAACTTGGACGCCAGTGCAGACCCAGAGTCCGGGCACCAATCAATTCACGACGATGGTCACGGACGGTAGTTTGAGTGCGACGAACTCGTTTACCGTGGTAGTGACCGAGGTCAACCAGTCGCCGGTTCTGCCGGCGCAAAGCAGCCGCACATTGCTCGGGACTCAAGGTCTGACGGTGACGAATACGGCCAGTGAGCCGAACATTCATTCGTTGCTGGCTGGATATGGAATATTGTCTGGGCCGGTGGGAATGAGCGTGGACACGAACGGAATCATTCGGTGGATGCCAGCGGTTAATCAGGTGCCGAGTACAAACACAGTTACCATGGTAGCGACGAATTTCAACCCTTATGATATGATCCGTCCACAACTGGCGGCGACGAACAGCTTCACCGTCACGGTACAGGCGATTCATAACGGCCCGATTTTAGGAAGTCTTCCCAATGTTTCCGTGAACGAGCTGACCTTGTTAACGGTTACAAACACGGCTATGGATAATGATCTGCCAGCTTTATCACTGGGTTATACGCTCCTGGTTACGAACGTGGTCAACCAGAGCCCGGTGACGAACGTAATGATAAGTAACAATGGCATTATTTTCTGGGCCCCGGCACAAAATCAGAGTCCTGGGACGAATCAATTCACCACGATTGTAACGGACGGAAGTTTGAGCTCGACGAATCGTTTCAACGTGGTGGTGTTCGAAGTCAACCAGGCCCCAATCTTGACCATTCAAGCGAATGTGGCGAGCCGCGGATTGACGGCCGTGTTAGTGACGAATACGGCTACCGAACCCAACCTCCACTCTATTACGACGAGCTACACTTTGGTGTCGAGTCCGCCGGGTGCACGGATTGACACGAACGGGGTGTTCGCCTGGGTGCCAGCAATCAATCAGGTGCCGAGCACCAACACGATAACGACCATAGTGACAAACACTAATCCGTATGATTCGGTCAATCCGCACCTGACGGCCACAAATCGTTTTGTGGTGACGATCAACGCGGTTCACGACGGTCCGGTCCTGCCGGCACAGACTAACATTTCGGTGAACGAACTGACGCAACTGGTGGTGACAAATACTTCGATAGACAACGACATTCCTTCGCTGCCTATAAGTTATGCGCTGCTCGTGACGAATGTGGGCAATAATGGCACGGTAACGAATGCCATTATTGATACGAATGGGGTGATTGTTTGGACCCCCAGCCAGCTAGAGAGTCCCAGCACAAATCAGTTTACGACGATTGTGACCGACGGAAGTTTAAGTGCGACGAATAGTTTTGTGGTGATTGTCAACGAGGTTAATGCTGCGCCCGTATTAATGCCGCAAAACAGTATGACTTTGATGGGGCTTCAGAGTCTGGCGGTGACGAACACAGCTAGCGAACCCAATATCCATTCAGTGACAACCGGCTATGGCTTGGTCGCGGGACCGGCTGGAGCAGTAATTGATGTGAATGGTTTAATTACATGGACGCCGGTTGCAAGTCAGGTGCCGAGCACGAATTTATTTACGACGGTGGCGACAAATACTAATCCGTATGATGCAGTAAATCCAAGCCTGACTGCCACCAACATCTTTGTGGTCACGGTCAATGCGATCCACAACGGACCAGCTCTGTCGGCGCAGGGAAACCAGACAATTGACATTTCGACCAGCCTAATCGTCACCAACACGGCGACGGACAATGACCTTCCAGCCAATACTTTGACCTATTTATTGGCGGTTGCTCCGGCTGGAGCGAATATTGATACCAACGGAATCATCACTTGGACGCCCGTCTCGGCCCAAGGCGGCACCACCAACCTGTTTATCACCATTGTGACGGACAGTGGAATTCCACCTTTGAGTTCTACGAATTTGTTCAAGGTCGTCGTTAATCCTGCGCCCGTGATTCCACCACCGATTATTCAATCTATTACTTTATCCGGTGGCGTCGTCACCGTCGTTTGGAGTTCGGTTTCCAACGCCATTTATCAACTTCAGTATTGCGGGACTGCCTGCGGCACCAACTGGTGCAATAGCATTCCGAATGTCCGTGCCACCGGTCTCGTCGCCACCGCCACCAATGTCGTTAGCAGTGCAATGCAACAATTTTATCGGGTGATGGTGGTGCCCTCCCCCTGAAACGGTACTGATGCAAAGCAACCTAAACATGTCGACCAGCCCTGAGAAAAAATCTCGAGTCACCCGCGCCGTTCACGGTCAGCGGGTGGTAAAACCTGACCCGGCATTCGAAATGGATTTATCCCGGCACCTTCGGCGAAGTTATGCTTCAGCTGCGCTTATGGAACATTATGCGCGGTTCGCGAATGGTGACGGGGAATTGGACAGTGTTATGCGCCGCGCCATCTGGCGGGCTGTGGCGCGTGGTTTTGGCAATGGCGTTCGGATTGGTTCCGGTGTCGGCTTCAAGCACTTGGAAACATTCGAGATCGGTGATGGAGTTTTCATCGGGGCGCAGGCTTATATTCAAGGGCGCTTTGATGGGGTGACAAAAATCGGCAATCATGTTTGGATCGGTCCTCAAGCCTATTTTGACGCCCGAAATCTTATCCTTGAGGACCATGTCGGCTGGGGACCAGGTGCCAAAGTGTTGGGGTCTAGCCATACCGGGTTACCCGTGGACCGACCGATCATTGAAACTGATCTTGAGATTAAACCCGTCCATGTTCAGGCTTGGGCGGACATTGGAACCGGGGCCATTTTGCTGCCCGGCGTGACGGTTGGCAAAGGGAGTATCGTTGGTGCTGGAGCCGTGGTGACCAAGAATGTCGCTCCTTTTGCTATTGTCACTGGCGTTCCCGCACGTTTCCTGCGCTGGCGGGAAGGATATAAACCGGACAAGCGGGGTAAAACATACGGAAGTAAACACAAATGAAACATAAACGAGCATTGATAACCGGCGGAGCGGGGTTGATCGGATCACATATTGCGGATCAATTATTGGCCGAGGGTTTGGAAGAAATCGTGGTCTTGGATAATTGGACCCGGGGACGGCGACAAAACCTCGAATCAGCAATGAGTTCCGGCAAGATCACTCTCGTTGATGGTGATATTCGGGATCAAAAACTGGTTCGTGAAGTAATGGAAGGTGTTGACATTTTATTTCATGAAGCGGCAATTCGCATCACTCAATGTGCGGAAGATCCAAGGCTGGCGCATGATGTATTGGCCACCGGCACTTTTAACGTTTTGGAAGCGGCTGTGGCGGCCAAGGTCAAACGCGTGGTTTCCGCTTCATCCGCCTCAATTTATGGGCAGGCAGAAGCGTTCCCGACCAGGGAAAACCACCACGGTTACGGTAACCGTACGATCTATGGAGCGACTAAAATGTACAGTGAAGGACTATTGCGCAGTTTTTATGAAATGTATGGGTTGAATTATGTGGCCCTGCGTTACTTCAATGTTTATGGCCCCCGGATGGATGCGTTTGGCGTTTACACCGAGGTGATGATCCGGTGGATGGAACGGTTGTCCAGCGGGCAGCCTTGTTTGATTCTTGGCGATGGTAAACAAACCATGGACTTTGTGTTCGTAGAGGACATTGCCCGTGCAAATCTGATGGCCGCGATGTCCTCCATTACTGACGACGTGATCAATATTGCAAGCGGAACGGAAACCAGCCTGATTGAACTAGCCGAGACCTTGGGCCGGGTCATGGAAGTCAAGCGTGCGCCGGAATTCGGACCCGCCCGCAAAGCCACCCCGGTTTTTAGACGGCTGGCCGACATTAGCAAGGCCGAACAATTGCTCGGGTTCCACACCCAGGTCACGCTCGAAGAAGGACTGCGCAAACTAGTCAAATGGTGGAGAACCGTGGCCGGATCCGCTGAATTTGGACAGAAATGAAACCCGTCGTTTTTCAATTTGATAAATGTTTAGCGGGCGGCTTGGCTGGAATGAAATCTCTGGCGCAAATGCCAATATTGTGCTATTTTTTCCATCCAATATCAATTGTGTTTTTGATTAGCAGAACCGAAATCCAAAGTTGGAGGTTTTTACTTAAAATGAATCTAGTAGCAAGGGATGCCCTACGCCCCCGTCTTGGTGTGATACCGGTCTGGTTGTTGCTTTGTCTTTCGTTCCTGTTGCCGCCGCTAACTGGAGCCAGTTCAACTCTTTGGTCGAATAGCGTTGTGCCCGGAACGGTGGATTCCGGGGATCCCACTTCTTTGGAGTTGGGAGTTCTCTTCCGCGCGGATGTGGCCGGTAGCATTACCGGCATACGCTTTTACAAGTCGAGCGCCAACACCGGCCTTCACATCGGTAACTTATGGACGACCAATGGCACGCGGCTGGCCACGGTAGTTTTCACGAACGAAACCGCTTCCGGTTGGCAGCAGGTCAATTTCACCAATCCCGTGGTGATCAATGCCAACACGACTTATGTCGCTTCATATCATGCCACCAATGGCCATTACAGCTACGATGCTGGGTACTTTACTGCCAACCTTGATAATCCGCCATTGCATGCACCGGCCAGCGTAAATTATACCGACAGCATTATCTGGGATACGGCCCTTTTACAGCTGTTGGGATTGCAGGCACCTGCCAATACCAATAGCGGCGGCAATGGAGTGTTTGTGACCGGTTCCACCAGCGCCTTTCCCACCAACACCTTTGGTGCCGCCAATTACTGGGTTGATGTTGTTTTCCAAGCCAGTCCGGATGTGATTCCTCCAACCGTTAGTGCGGTGAGCCCTCGATCTGGTGCCAGCTGGATCCATGTTGGCACTGCGGTGACCGTCACCTTTAGTGAGGCGGTAAATCCGTCTACCATCAACTCAAGCACAATCGTGCTGCGTGATCCTTCCAACGTTATTGTGCCAGCCACGGTCAGCTACAATGCCGCGACCGAAACGGCCACGCTTACGCCAACCAATCTTTTAACGGTGGGAACAAATTATACCGCAACGGTAAGTGGCGGTCCGACCGGCGTGGCGGATTTGGCGGGAAATCATTTAGGTGCAAATTTCGTCTGGAGTTTCAAGACTTTGCCCGCCAATCCTTATGGCAATGGCGTCGGCGGACCGATTCTGGTCATCACGGATCGCCGGAATCCGTTTTGTGATTATTTGGCGGAAATTCTTTTGACTGAGGGCATGAATGAGTTTGCGCTCAAAGATATTTCAACTGTTTCCAGTCAAACCTTGACCAACTACGACGTTGTCATCCTTGGTCAAATTGCCCTGACCTCAGCCCAAGTTGGCATGGTCAGCAACTGGGTTAATGCCGGCGGTCAGTTGATCGCCATGCGGCCTGATAAGCAACTGGCTGGACTGCTCGGATTGAGCGATGCTGGCATTACCATGACCAATCAATATTTGTTGGTGAACACGTCCTCCGGTCCGGGCATTGGAATCGTGGAGCAGTCTGTTCAATATCATGGTTCTGCTGATGGTTATAATCTGTCTGGGGCAACCAACGTGGCCACCCTTTATTCCACTGCGGTTACCCCAACTGCCTACCCGGCCGTGTCGCTTCATGGTGTTGGATCTAACGGCGGGCAGGCGGCCGCCTTTCTGTTCGATCTAGCCTCTTCTATCGTTTATATGCGACAGGGCAATCCGGCTTGGTCGGGGCAACATCGCGATGGCCAGACAGAAATTCGTCCCGATGATCTCTTCTACGGCGCGGCCAGTTTCGATCCGGAGCCGGATTGGATTGATATCCGTAAAGTGGCCATACCGCAGGCCGACGAGCAACAACGCCTGCTGGCAAACATGATAATTTCAATGAATGCCAGTAAACGGCTGCTCCCCCGGTTTTGGTATTTTCCCGATGGGCGCAAGGCTGTGGTGGTAATGACCGGGGACGATCATGATCATAATGCAACCCGTCCTCGCTTTAACCAGTTTTATGCCGAAAGCCCGATTAACTCGATGCCAAACAATTGGAATAATATTCGGGGTACATCCTATTATTTCCCTTACACCGGTCCAATTGATGGACAACCATTGGATGGCCCGGCATTGTTGAACAGTGAGGTGACAAATTGGACGGCGCAGGGATTTGAAATTAGCCTGCACCTCGACACCGGCTGTGCCGATTATCTAACTTGGGATTCACTTAATTCAATGTTTACCAATGAATTAAACACATTGGCTTTAATGTATCCTGGCCTGCCGGCGCCCCAGACGCACCGTTGTCACTGTGTCGCTTGGAGTCAATACACTATGTTGCCTGAAGTCGAACGCGCTAACGGCATCCGACTCGATGTCACCTATTATTATTGGCCGGCAAGTTGGTCAGCGTCCTGGCCGGGTGTTTTCACCGGTTCAGGCATGCCCATGCGCTTCGTCACCTCTGATGGCAGTGTGATTGACAATTATCAGGCGGCCACGGTAATGACTGACGAATCCGGCCAAGTCTACCCTTACACTGTGGCATCGCTGCTGAATCGGGCGTTGGGTCCGGAGGGCTATTATGGTGCCTTTGTGTGCAATATGCACACCGATTTCACGAATTCGTTCTCCGATTCACAGCAAGAATGTGATTCGATTATCCAAACCGCCACGAACGACAATGTGGCGGTTATATCCGCTAAACAATTACTCACTTGGGTTGACGCTCGCAATGCCTCTGCCATAAGTTCCATTGTGTCGAGTAACGGGTTACTAACTTTTAGTGTCACTGCAAATACCAACGCTGGGGGGCTACAGGTCATGGCGCCAATTCCCTTTGCCCAAAGTGTCAGTCAGGTTAAATCCAATGGCGTGTCCGTTGCCTATCTGATAAATCGCGTTAAGGGTATTCAATACGCGATGTTTCCAGCCCCAACTGGGAATTATGAAATTGATTATGTTCCGGACACCACTCCCCCGGTTGTTACCAGCATGAGTCCGACCAATTCTGCCTCGCAGGTCGGTTTGCACGCGGCGGCAAGTATCATGTTCAGCAAAGCCATGAACGCGGCCACTGTCAATGCCTCCAGCCTCACTTTGCTGGATGCTTCCAACCATGTGCTCACGGCAACCGTTACTTACGATCCTACAACGCTGACGGCTGTTTTGACGCCTCAATCTATTCTGAAACTTTCGTCAGCTTATACAATTAAAGTACAGGGCGGTGCCGGAGGCGTTGCCGATGTGGCTGGAAATCTTCTCGCTGGTAATGTCATAACATCATTTAACACCATCACTCAATTTTCCACTAGCGTCTGGCCGAATACTGCAATCCCGGCGATTCTGACTTCCGCCGACACCAACGCGCCCAGTGGTACTGCGGAGCTTGACTCGGTGTCCGCGGGTGACACCAGCCCGATAGAGGTTGGCATGAAATTCCAAAGCGCCATCGGAGGTTATGTAACCGGCATTAGTTTTTATAAAGGTGGGGCGAACACGGGGACGCATATCGGCAATCTCTGGACGTCCACCGGAACTTTGCTGGCCAGTGTCGTTTTTACCAACGAAACTGCCTCCGGTTGGCAATACCAGGCGTTTTCTAATTCTGTATTAATCGCTTCAAACACGACGTATATTGTGTCCTACCACATGCCGATGGGTGGGTATTCCATTAACCCCACATACTTCTCGGCGTCCGGGGTTGATAGTTATCCCTTGATGGCATTGGCTGATGGCGCGGACGGACCCAATGGTGTTTTTAATTACAGCGTTAATAGCGCTTTCCCTACGAATAGCTTTAATGCTGCCAATTATTGGGTTGACCTCACCTTTGTCGGAAACAACGTGCTTAGCACCAATGGACCTGCTGTGAATTTCACCACTCCGGTTGCGGGTGCAACTAGCGTCATTCCGGGTGCGCCCATAAATATTACATTTAATGAGGCCATGGATCCGGCGAGCATCAACACCAACACTATATTATTGCTAAATTCTTCTAATAGTCCGGTCAATGCTGCGGTGTCTTATAATAGTGCTGCATTTACTGCCGCTTTAATACCGGCTGCCCCTTTTGCGTTGTCGGCTACTTATTCCGCAGATGTCCGCAGTGGGCCGACCGGAGTTGGCGATTTGGTTGGTAATATAATGACCAACGATTATATATGGTCGTTTACGACGGCGTCTTATCCGACATTCAGCGTTTGGAATAATTCAGTCGTCCCAGCGGTTATTGCTGCGGCTGATACTAACTCAGCTGAGCTGGGGGTGAAATTCCAGAGTGTTGTCAATGGGTATATCACGGGAATCACTTTCTATAAAGCTGCCGCCAACCTTGGGCCTCATCTGGGAAACCTTTGGGCCCTCAACGGAACTCTGCTGGCCAGCGTTGCCTTTACTAACGAAACCGCCTCGGGCTGGCAGTATCAGTCTTTTGCCCAAGCGGTGCCGATCGCTTCAAACACTACTTATATCGCCTCCTACTTCACTCCGGTTGGCTGTTATTCGGTTGATGGCGGATATTTCTCAGGTTCAGGTCATACAAATTATCCACTAATTGCATTGGCTGACGGTGTGGCCGGGGGAAATGGTGTTTACAATTATAGTACCAACAGCGCTTTCCCGACCAACACTTATAATTCTGCTAATTATTGGGTTGATGTCACGTTTCTTACCAACGTGCCGCCAATCGCCATCACTTCACCGGCGCTGCCATTTGGGATTGTTAATAACTTATATGCAACTACCTTGAATGCCAGCGGTGGGACTTTGCCTTATCATTGGTCAATTATAAGTGGGTCTTTGCCGCCCGGCCTCACATTGAATACCACTAATGGTGTTATCAATGGCGTCCCCACCAATTCGGGAATCTTTAATTGTTTTATTCAGGTTGCTGATTCCGGGAGTCCTGCTCAAAGTATGGCTTCTTCTTTTAGCATAGTTGTCTCACGTGGAACCATAACAACTATCTGGCCGAATAGCGCTTCGCCCGTGAACGTGGATAGCGGTCCTGACATCTCCGTTGAGTTGGGTGTGAAATTCCGTTCCGACGTTACTGGATTTATTACCGGGATTCGGTTTTACAAGGCTGCGGCCAATTCTGGAACCCATTTGGGCGATCTATGGACTACCAACGGAGTTTTGCTCAGTTCCGCCACGTTCACTGGTGAAACTGCTTCCGGTTGGCAGCAAGTCGCTTTTGCCGCGCCTGTTTTAATTGCCAGCAATACGGTCTATGTGGCCTCGTACCATTGTAATAACGGTCATTATAGTGCTGATTCTAATTATTTTGCCGTTAGTGGCGTGGATAATCCGCCTCTGCACGTTCCCGCATCTGGCCCGAGCGGTGGTAACGGTGTTTTTGGTTATGGCAGTGGCAGTTTTTTTCCGAACCAGACTTTTCAAGCTGCTAATTATTGGGTGGATGTTGTTTTCGTCAGCAGTCTGGCTCCTTCGCTGCCGGTGCAGGGCGGGGTGACGAACAACGAGCTGGTGGCCCTGGTGGTGACGAACACGGCGGCGGACAATGATCTGCCGGTGCAGACGCTGACATACACGCTGGCCGTGACGAACGTGAAC
>Ga0302277_1000179_pt1 | contig 49618 bp, 37 predicted proteins | sample III_Bog_N3_1_FD_198759 | JGI IMG/M metagenome (GOLD analysis project Ga0302277, IMG submission 198759) | Peat permafrost microbial communities from Stordalen Mire near Abisko, Sweden - III_Bog_N3_1 | ecosystem: Environmental > Terrestrial > Soil > Wetlands > Peat | place: Sweden: Abisko... | reverse complement strand
ATTGCCATTTCTAGAACGCATCAGTTATGCGTCAAGCGACGCCGCAGGTCAGCTCATTTTTTGCGTCGTCATAAATTACCTTCTGATATTTTATACCGATGTGGCTGGATTGCTCCCGGCGACCGCCGGCACAATCTTGTTGATTGCGCGCTTTGTGGATGCGGTGGATGCGCCGATGTGGGGGATCATCTTCGACAAGACCCACAGCCGATTGGGCCGGAGCCGGCCGTGGTTCCTTTGGCTCTGCTTTCCGTTTGCGTTCTTCGGGGTGATCGCGTTTCTGGCCCCGAATCTCAGCCCGACGGCCAAGGCGGTTTACGCCGGCGGCACTTATATCATCTGCAGCATTCTTTACACGGGCATCAACACGCCGGTGACGTCGATCCTCTCCGCCCTGACTCCCGATCCCCGGGAGCGCGTGGTGTTGACTACTTACCGGATGTTCGGTTCCAAGGCCGGCGTATTGCTGGTCAATCTCACGTTGGTGTCGCTCGTGGCTTGGTTCGGTGGCACCGACAAAAAACTTGGGTACATTTCCACCCTGCCGATTTACGGGATGATTTCCATAATTCTTTATCTGATCGCCTTTCGCAACCTCAGGGAAACCGTGCCGGACAAGCAAAAATCACTACCCATCCGGGAAGGGTTCGCCGCCCTCAATGGTAATTGGCCGTGGATCATTATTTTTTCCAGTTGCCTATGTTTCTGGATTGCCTTCATCTCCCGCGTCTCAATGGTGACTTATTATTTCAAATATGCCTGGCACCAGGAGAAGCTCGCGTCGCTGGCGTTCAGCCTGGACGTCGTCTCGCTCGCCGGAATTTTCCTGCTACCCTGGTTGTGCAAATGGACCGCCAAGGCCAACATCTGGGCCTGGGGCCTAGTCGGCTCGGTTCTCTGCCAATTCATTGTTTATGCCGGTGCCGTCAGCCATTCCTTGCCGCTGGTTTTCACCGGCTGGGTGGCGGGAATCATCACCAGCGGCATCGCCATGACCTTGCCATTCTCCTTGCTTTCCGACAGCGTCGATTACGGCGAATGGAAATCGGGCGTGCGGGCGGCCGGATTGTTGACCGCCATCGGCACCGCATTTTGCGTCAAGGCCGGGGCCGGATTGGGCGGTGCCTTTACGGGCTGGATTTTGGGCGCGACCGGCTACATTGCCAACGCCGAGCAGACCCCCCGGGCTTTACAGGGTATCAACTTCGGATTTATTTGGATTCCTGCGCTTTTCTACGCGCTCGCCACCGTGCCCGTGCTGTTCTACCGCCAATTCGAAGTGCTGGAACCGACGATTCATGCCGATTTGGAAGCGCGCCGTGCTGCCTTGAAAACCTCGGTTTCCTGAAAAATAATTTACCCGTTTCCCAAGTTCCATAAAATGCCATCCACTCCTCAACCTCATTACGCGCTGGAAAGCAACGACGGCGCGGTGGTGCTTGCCGCCGGAAAGAAGCGCCTGCGCATCGCCTTTGTCACGGCGGCCATCGCCCGCATCACTTTCACCGAAGACAAGCCTTTCCAGACCAAGCCGAGCCTGATCGTCACCTCGCCAGAGCGCTTCACCGCCTACACACTGCGCGAAGAAGCCGACTTCACAATCTCCACCCCGGCGCTGCAGTTGGTCGTCAACCGTGCTACGGGAGCCATTCGTTATTTGGATGCGGCCGGCAAACTATTGCTGGCCGAACCGGAACGCGGTGGCAAATGGCTGACCGCCAAAAAAATCACCCGCAACCTCTTCAACAAAGATGCGCAGATCGCCGCCAAGGAAAGCATTGATGGCGCCCGCGCCACGGCGACGGATTTCCAGACGGTGCCGAACGGGGAGGTCTTCGAGGCGAAGCTCGAGTTCGTTTTTGACCAGGATGAAGCCATCTTTGGATTGGGATCCCACGAGGAAGGATACGGCAATCTGCGTGGCAAATTCCGGGAACTATACCAGCAAAACATGAAGATCGTGCTGCCGTATTTCGTTTCCACACACCACTACGGCCTGCTGCTCGATTGCTGTTCGCTTATGACCTTTCGCGACGACGCCCTCGGTTCCTACTGGTGGGCCGATGCAGTGGATGAACTGGACTATTACTTCATTCATGGCGCAACTTTCGACGACCTCACGCGCGGCTATCACACCCTCACCGGCAAACCGCCGATGCTGCCAAAGTGGGCGTTCGGCTTTGCCCAATCGAAAGAAAGGTATGTGACCGCGGAGGAAGTGACCGCGATTGTGCGCGAACACCGCCGCCGCCGGATTCCGCTCGACTTGGTGGTGCTCGACTGGAAATCGTGGCCCGATGGTCCCTGCTTCGGACAAAAGTCGTTTGATCCGGTCCGCTTCGCCGATCCGGACGGGATGACCCGAGAATTGCACGAGATGGGGGCGCGGCTCATGATTTCAATCTGGCCGATCATGACCAACGATGGTCCCAACCATCAGGAATTACTCGCGCGCGGCCTGATGCTCGGCAACCAATCCACCGTGGATGCCTTTAATCCCGAGGCCCGCGCCGTATATTGGGAACAGGCCCGCCGGGGACTATTTGTCCACGGCATTGACGGGTGGTGGTGCGATTGCACCGAGCCGTTCGAGGCCGACTGGGCTGGCGCGGTCAAACCCGAACCACATCAGCGGCTCCTAATCAACACCGAGGCTTCCAAAAAATATCTCGACCAGCGCCTCATCAACGCCTATTCGCTACGCCATGCCCAGGGCATCTACGAAGGCCAGCGTCAGGCGACCAGCGCCAAGCGCGTCGTCAACCTCACGCGGTCCGCGTATGCCGGCCAGCATCGCTACAGCACCATCTCGTGGAACGGCGACATCTGCGCCACCTGGGAAACGCTGCGCCGTTGCATCCCGGAAGGCCTCAACTACTGCGCCGCCGGCGAGCCATATTGGACGGTGGATATCGGCGCATTTTTTATCAAGAAAGATCCGACCCTCTGGTTCTGGAGTGGCGACTATGACGAAGGTTGCCGGGGGTTGACCGACTTTAATGCCAAGACCGCCGACCCGAACGACACCGGCTGCCGCGATCTCGGATACCACGAGCTTTACACCCGCTGGCTGCAATACGGCGCGTTCCTGCCCATGTTCCGTTCACACGGCACGGATGCGCCCCGCGAAATCTGGCGCTTCGGCGAGGAAGGCAATCCGTTTTACGACGCCATCGCCAAGACCATCCACTTGCGCTACCGGCTGCTGCCCTATATTTATTCACTCGCCGCCCAGGTGACGCTCCACAGCTACACGATCCTGCGCGCCATTGCGCTGGACTATCCGCTCGACCCGGCCACGCACGACCTTACCGACCAGTTCCTGTTCGGCCCCGCGCTGCTGGTCTGTCCGGTTATATTCCCGATGTATTACGGGCGTCAATCCACGCCGCTCACCGGGGTGGCGAAAAACCGCGCAGTCTATTTACCGGCGGGCAATGATTGGTACGATTTCTGGACCGGAGCCAGGCACGCGGGTGGCACGACGATCACCGCCGATGCTCCGTTGGAAAAGATCCCGCTCTTTGTACGCGCCGGCTCGATTGTTCCACTTGGACCGCCAATTCAATTCACCGGCGAAAGGGCCGCCGATCCGATTGAGTTGCGCATCTATTGCGGTGCGGACGGCTCCTTCACGCTCTACGAAGACGAGGGGGACAATTATAATTACGAGCAGGGCGCCTGTGCGACCATTTCAATGGTTTGGAACGATCAACCACGAACACTGACCCTCGGCACCCGCCAAGGAAATTTCTCCGGCATGTTGAACGAACGGACGTTCCGGATCATCGTCGTGTCAGCCGGTAAGGCCATCGGGCTGGAACCGGCTGCCCAAGCCATGGAAATTCGTTATAGCGGGACTGAAATCAGGATGAAACTTTGACCGGCCAAAACTTCAAGCTGGTTTGCTTGGTAAACTACTAGGCATGTGCACGAATTTAAGGGATTTTTGAATTTCAGAGTTTTGCGACGGCTGCAGTGAGTTCCTGCCAAAGATGCGCGCTTAACCGCTGGCCGCCAGCGAAGCAGTCCAAGTTGAACTTCTCGTCCGGCGAATGCGCGTTGTCGTCCGGCAGGCCGAGCCCGAGCAGCAAGGAATCCGCGCCGAGGATTTTCTTGAACTCGTTCACGATAGGAATTGAGCCGCCTTCCCGCATGAGAATGGGCTTGGTGCCGAACGCCTTTTCCAACGCCCGCAACGCCGCCTGCGCCTGCGGTCCCTTGGGGGATACTTTATAGGCTTCCGCGCCATGCCCGGCGGCGATCTCCAGCCGCACCGTCGGTGGGCAGTGCTGCTTAAGCCAGTCGCACACAATCTGGCGGATGTGCGCGGGGTTTTGGTTGGGCACAAGGCGGCAGGTGATTTTGGCGCGGGCCCAAGCCGGCACAATGGTTTTGCTGCCTTCACCCTGATAACCGCTGGTCAGGCCGTTGATCTCAAACGTCGGCCGCGCGCTACGCTGCTCCGTCGGGGTGAAACCGTGCTCGCCGAACAATTCCGTCACGCCCAGCAGTTTTTTGAGTTTCGCATCCTTCATCGGATAACGCTGATTTTCCTCCCGTTCATACTTGCTCATGGCTTCCACATCCTCATAGAAACCAGGGATGGTGATGAAGCCCTGTTTATCGCGGACCTGCGCCAGCAATTGCGCCAGCGCCAGCGCCGGATTTTCCACCGCTCCGCCGAAGATACCCGAATGCAGATCCCGCGCCGGCCCGTGCAATGTGATTTCAAACGCGATGATGCCGCGCAATGCGTACGTCAACGCCGGATGCTGCAAGTCCGGCATGCCCGTGTCTGAAATCACCACGGCGTGGCAGGCCAGTTCATCACGGTTCTGCTTCAGAAATCCGGACAAACTTTTGCTGCCGACCTCCTCCTCGCCTTCGATGACAAAGGTCAGGCCGCAAGGCAGAGGTGTGCCCGTTTGCAGATAAGCTTCCACCGCCTTGAGATGCGCGAAGTTCTGCCCCTTATTGTCCGTGCTGCCACGCGCGAACAGGTTCCGTCCCTCCAGGCGTGGTTCAAATGGCGGCGTGGTCCACAAATCCAACGGCTCGGGCGGCTGCACATCGTAATGGCCATAGACCATGAAATGGGGTTTGCCAGCCCGCTGATTCAGTTTGGTTTTGGCGACGACGATGGGATGTCCGTCCGTGGCGCAGAGCCGGGCGTCAAGGCCCAGCTTTATGGCATGCGCCACCAGCCATTCCGCGCAGGCCAGCAGGTCGTTTTTGTGCTGTGGCTGGGCCGAGACACTGGCAAAACGCAGGTATTCACACAACTCGCTGAGGAAGCGGTCTTGATTTTTTTTAAGGTAGTTGAGAACCGGTTGCATGGCATCAGCTAACAACCGAAAGGCCCGCTTGCCAAGCAGAAGAAAAAAGTATTTTTGGTGGATTCAACCACGAACGTTTATGAGCTTGATAGCACTTTCTACTTAATCCTCGCAGCATCTAAATGAATTGGCGGCGCATCGTGGTTTTGGAAAAACGTTTCCCAATATAAATAAATTAGGTCGCAAGATTGGCAAATGGCGGCAAAAATCCGTGAATGCTTTGCTTAAAAATGTCAGGTATTATTGCGAGGTCAATCGCGCGGCGATCCTTGCAGGGCTAACCAGAAGGACGGCACAGTGCGCCATCCAAACAAAATCCAAACATTTCCACTGCGGGAACGATTAATGGTTTCAGGGCTTATTTGGCAATGGGCTGGGGACGGTCGAGGACGGGATCGAGCGCGGCGGTCTGGTCGTAATCGCGGTAATCGATCCCATAGGGCTTTAGTCGGGGCAGATTGGCGGGTTTGAATTGCTCAATGAGATCGCGGTTGACGGTGCCGCAATTCATGCAGTCAGGCAGAATGAGGGCTTGCACTTTGGTCGGGCCGATCTCGGTCATGTCTGGCAGTTGCCCGAAATATTGCAAAAAAAGCAATCAAATCTGGATGGAGATTTCAATGTTTACCCGGCAGCCTAGACTTTATAACCTGATGATCATGAAGACAAATCCGGAGCTCGGATGACCTAGCCTAAGCTTGGGCCTGAATTAAACCGGAATAGTATGTCCTCAAAATGACGCAAAAGGCGGGCAGTGGACGGAGGCATGGTTTTATCACACCAGTTTTCTTAATTCGCGGATTGATTTCGGGGCAGGGCTTTGGTGTCTTATGCCACGCAAATTATGAATTCAGAAGTCGCCCCCCAACGCCAAAGAAAATTGCTGGTCGCCAACCGTAGCGAGATCGCCATCCGTGTGTTTCGCGCGGCGACGGAACTCGGGCTGCGCACGGTCGCGATCTACGCGCAGGAAGACCGGCTGGCGATCCACCGCTTCAAGGCGGATGAGGCGTATGTGGTGGGCGAAGGCAAAGGGCCGGTGGGCGCATATCTGGACATCCCAGGCATTGTGGCGCTGGCCAAGGAGAAGGGTGTGGACTTCATCCACCCCGGCTACGGATTTTTATCGGAGAACGCCAACTTTGCGAAAGCTTGCGAGGAGGCGGGGATCATTTTTGTGGGGCCGCGGGTGGAACTCCTGCGCAGCATGGGCGACAAAACCGCCGCGCGGGCGCTCGCGCAAAAGGTGAGTGTACCGGTGCTGCCGGGCACGGAGGACGCAATCGAGGACCGGGAAGAGGCGTTGAAGGTGGCGAAGCAAATCGGGTTTCCGCTGATCATCAAGGCGGCGTTTGGCGGCGGCGGCCGCGGGATGCGGGTCGTCCACAAGCCGGGCGACCTGGCCGACTTGCTCGATGAGGCGCAGGGCGAAGCCGACCGGGCATTCGGCAATCCGGCGGTGTTTCTCGAGAGATACATCCCACGGGCGAAACACATCGAAGTGCAGATCCTGGGCGACCGGCACGGCAAGGTGGTGCATTTGCATGAACGCGACTGCTCGGTGCAGCGCCGGCATCAGAAGGTCATCGAGATTGCGCCGAGCGTGGAGCTGGATCGGAATGTGCGCGCGGAATTGTGCGACGCGGCGGTGAAGCTCTGTCGCGAGATCAAATATGACAATGCGGGCACGGTAGAATTTCTTTACGACCAGGATACGAAGGAATGGTTCTTCATCGAGATGAACCCGCGCATCCAGGTAGAGCACACGGTGACGGAAGTCATCACCGGGCTGGACTTGGTGCGCTCCCAGATATTGATCGCGGACGGCAAGCCGATGCACGGCCCCGAGGTGGGGATTCCGGAGCAGGAAGACATCCCCCGCAACGGCTACGCGGTGCAATGCCGCATCACGACGGAGGACCCGGAAAATAAATTCCAGCCGGACTACGGACGCATTTTGACTTATCGCAGCGCCGGCGGTTTTGGGGTGCGGCTCGACGGCGGCATGGGCTACGGCGGGTCGGTGGTGACGCCGTTTTATGATTCGCTGCTGGTAAAACTAACGGTGAGCGCGCCGACTTTCGATGCGGCGTTGCAGCGCATGGACCGGGCGCTGCGCGAATTCCGCATTCGCGGCGTGAAGACGAACATACCGTTTTTAGAAAACGTCATCCACAACGACGTCTTCAAGTCGGGTCAGGCTTCCACGACGCTCATCGACACCACGCCCGAGCTATTCCACCTGAAACCGAGGCGCGACCGGGCGACGAAGCTGCTGACATTCATCGGCGACGTTACGGTTAACGGCAATCCCCAGGCAAAGGGTCATGTGCCGAAGGAGGCGCTGATGGCCGCACGCATTCCAGCTTGTGACCGGAAGCAAGCGCCGCCCCAAGGCACGCGCCAGTTGTTGCTGGAACTCGGCCCGAAGAAATTTGCGGAGTGGACGCTCAAGCAAAAGCCGCTGCTCATCACAGACACGACGCTGCGGGACGCGCATCAATCGTTGTTTGCCACGCGATTGCGCGGCTATGACATGTTTGCGGTGGCGGAAACCGTGGCGCGGCGCACGCCGAACCTGTTCAGCCTGGAGATGTGGGGCGGCGCAACCTTCGACACGGCGATGCGCTTTCTGCACGAGGATCCCTGGCTGCGGCTGCGCGCGTTGCGCGAGCGGATACCGAACATTTGTTTCCAGATGCTTTTCCGCGGTTCTAACGCGGTGGGCTATTCCAATTATCCGGACAACGTGGTGGCCGGTTTCGTGAAACACGCGGCGGCGAACGGGATGGACATCTTCCGCATTTTCGATTCGCTGAATTATCTGCCGAACCTGACTGTGGCGATGGAGGCGGTGCAGGAAACGCACGCAATCTGCGAGGCGGCGGTCTGCTACACGGGTAACATTCTGGACCCGGCGCGCGACAAGTATTCGCTGAAATATTACGTCAAACTCGCGAAGGAACTGGAACGGATGGGCGCGCACCTGCTTGCCATCAAGGACATGGCGGGTCTGTGCAAACCGGCGGCGGCCAGTGTTTTGGTGAAGGCACTGAAGGAAGAGATTGGCATTCCGATCCATTTCCACACGCACGACACGAGCGGGATTGCGGCGGCGGCGGTGCTAAGTGCGGCGGAGGCGGGCGTGGACATAGCCGACCTCGCGATTGCCTCGATGAGCGGCTCAACCAGCCAGCCGAACTTGAATTCCATCGTGGCCGCGCTGCAATTCACCAAGCGCGACACCGGTTTAGATTTGGCCGCGCTGAATGAACTGGCGGATTATTGGGAACAGGTGCGGGGATACTATGCGCCGTTTGATACTGCACCGAAATCCGGCAGTGCTGAAGTATATCTGCACGAGATGCCGGGCGGCCAATTCACAAACTTGAAAGAACAGGCGGCTTCGATGGGCTTGGCGCATCGGTGGCCGGAGATCGCGCGGACGTACGCGGAGGTGAACCAGCTTTTCGGCGACATTGTGAAGGTGACACCGAGCAGCAAGGTCGTCGGCGACATGACGATGTTCCTCGTCACGCGCGGCATCAAGCCGGCGGATGTGTTGAACTTGGAGCCGGGTGCAACGCCGTTTCCGGAATCGGTGATCGACATGATTGGCGGCGGGCTGGGGCAACCGCTGGGCGGCTGGCCGAAGAAGCTGCAGCACGTGATACTCGGCGACCGCAAGCCGCTGAAAGGCCGGCCGGGCGAATCTTTAAAGCCGCTTAATTTCAAGAAAATCATCGAGGAGCTTACCGCTAAACTCAAGCGCCCGGCGACGGATGACGATGTGTTCAGCCACCTCATGTATCCGGAGGTGTTCGCGGCCTACACGAAGAACGAAACCAATTTCGGTGATCTGTCCGCGCTGCCGACGCCGGCGTTTTTCTATGGCATGAAGCCGGGCCAGGAGATTTCCGTGGAGATCGAGCCGGGCAAAACATTATTCATCCGCCTGGTGAACATCGGCGCGGTGGATGCCGAGGGCAAGCGCGCCGTCAACTTTGAATTGAACGGCATGGTGCGGCAGCTCGCCATCGTGGACCGTTCCGCCAAGCCGACCATCAAGGCGCGGCAGAAAGCCGATCCGGCCAAGCCGGCGGAAGTGGGCGCGCCGATTCCGGGCCTGGTCACCGCGCTCGCGGTAAGCGTCGGCGCCAAGGTGGGGAAGGGTGACAAGCTCCTGACGCTGGAAGCGATGAAGATGCAGACCACGATCTACGCGCCGACGGACGGCGTGGTGGACGAAATCTGCGTGCAAAACGGCGACGCGCTGGAGAGCAAGGACCTGATCTTGAAACTGCGGGCGGCGTGATTTGTTTCAGACTGGGAAGGCGGGGAGATTTAAAACTTGAAACATGGGCGGTTTGGTTTAAAAGGCGAAGTTGGTTGGGCTGGATATTTCATTTAGGATATGCGACGGGACATAGAGATCAGGAGAAAGATCATGTTTTTTTCATCATTGGCACGCCTGATCCTGAACATCATCGCGGTTTGGGCTTTGTTCATGGAGCCCGTGAGACGATTTATGCGCATCCCTTGGATTGGGAAGCGGCCTGGTGCAGCCTCAAAATCATCCTCTTCAGCCTCGGACTGGGTTTGCTGATTGAATCCGTCGGCGTGTTTTTCATGAGGATGGAATTCACCTTGCTGGGGTTTTTTGTCCACCTGATGCACATTGTGCCGGCGCTAGGTTTGCTGGCCGGTGGTTTTTATTTGATTAAATCACTGGTTTAGCCGGCGATTTAGCTAACTTAATCCTTTGTCGAATTATCTGGTTTAACTCAGGCTGGCAGCACAAACTCCAATTAATGAAGGCCAAACCGAAGTCCAAAATCCGCTTGGAACCCCTCGCGGATGGTCAGGTCTGGCACATGGCGGATTCCAGCCTGCGAGTGGATCTTGTCGGCAACCTGCTCGTCCATTACAAACTCGGCAAACACAACGCGGTCCGCGTTTCCAATTCCATCGGCACCAAGACGAACATTGAACATTTTCTCAAAAAGAATAAAGCCGTGCTGCTCAAGGGTGCAAAAGCCGCTTCCGCGAAGCAGCCGGCCGTGATGAAAAAGAACATTGCGACTAAAAAGTAGTCTGCCGCATTCCTGCTTGTCGCTGGGCGCCCAGATCCCCCGGCATTTTTATTGTGCAAGCGGGTCACTTCCGAAGTAAGGTGGCAAAGCTGATGAACGCATGGAATTTCAAATTGCTTTACGACGGAGACTGTCCGCTCTGCCGGCGCGAGGCGCGCTTCCTTCAACGTCGCAATCGGCTCGGCGCTTTGGCATTTGAAGACATTGCCACGCCGGGATTTGATCCGGCGATCTATCACACCACCCGCGAGGAATTGATGGGCGTCATCCACGGCGTATTTCCCGACGGCCGCATCGTCAAGAAAATGGCCGTATTCCGCGAAGCCTACCGCGCCGTCGGTCTGGGCTGGCTGCTCGCGCCGACCGGCTGGCCTGGGTTGCGTCGGTTGGCCGACTGGGGCTATGAGTGGTTTGCCCGAAACCGGCTCAGCATCGGAAGACTTTGCGGCCGCCAGTGCAACACCGATAGTTGTGCTGCGCCGGTCTCGACGCCACCCGAGGCTTGAAAAAATCCCACGTCGGCGCGTTTGGCCGGGTTCCTCGCCACATCAAATTTCCTTTTCTTCACGTGCTTTACTGTTATTCTGTTACGCTTAGTTAACAACATCAGATGACGGGTGATTAAGAGAAAGATTACGATTAGGAATACCGGATGGACGCCGCACACATACGCAATTTCAGCATCATCGCCCACATCGACCACGGCAAGACCACGCTTTCGGACCGCCTGCTGCACATGACCGGCACGATCGCCACGCGGGACATGTCCGATCAGTTGCTCGACGCGATGGATCTCGAGCGCGAGCGCGGCATCACCATCAAGGCACATCCGGTCACGATGCTTTACCAGGCGCGGAACGGCGAGACCTACGAGCTAAACCTGATTGACACGCCCGGCCATGTGGATTTCGCCTACGAAGTTTCCCGGAGCCTAAGCGCGTGCGAAGGCGCGTTGCTGGTCATCGACGCCGCGCAGGGGGTGGAGGCCCAGACCGTGGCGAATTATCATCTCGCGGCGAAGTTGAACCTTGAAATCATCCCGGTCATCAACAAGATCGACCTCGGCCACGCCAACGTGCCGCAGGCCAAGCAGCAACTCGAAGAAGTGCTGGCGTTGCCCGCGGAGACAGCCATCCCCTGTAGCGCCAAGCAGGGCATCGGCATTGAGGATATCCTTGAAGCCATCGTCGCGCGCATCCCGCCGCCGAAGCCGACTGGCGAGCCCAGCTTACAGGCGCTCGCGTTTGATTCCTATTTCGACACCTACAAGGGCGTGGTCACCCATGTCCGCGTGTTCAATGGCGAACTCAAGGCCGGCCAGCAAGTGAAGCTGCTCCACTCTGGAAAAAATGTCGAAGTGAAAGAGGTTGGCAGTTTCAATCCAAAACCTTATATCCGCGAGAAATTGGAAGTCGGCGAGACGGGCTATTTCACCGCGAACATCAAGAGCGCCGCCGAGGTGAAGATGGGCGACACCATCACCGATGCCCGCAATCCCTCGCCGGTGCTACCGGGTTTCAAGGAAATTCATCCGATGGTATTCAGCGGGATTTACCCGATCAACACGGCGGATTACGAGCAGCTCAAATCCGCGATGGGCAAACTCAAGCTGAACGACTCTGCCTTTGTCTATGCCACCGAAACTAGCGTGGCATTAGGCTTCGGTTTCCGCTGCGGCTTCCTCGGACTGCTGCATCTGGAAATCGTCCAGGAACGGCTTCGCCGCGAGTACGACATGGATATTATCGCCACCTATCCGAGCGTGGTGTACAAGGTTTATCTCTCCGACGGAACGATGAAGGAAATCGACAACCCGGCCTTTCTGCCCGACTTGACCTTCATCGCCAAGATCGAGGAGCCGATGGTCAAGGCCTTCGTCATCTGCCCGAACGAAAATATTGGCGACATGATGGCGCTTATTTCCGAAAAGCGCGGCAACGTCGATCACACCGAGACGCTCGACGCGAAACGCGTCATGCTTACCGGGCTGATTCCGCTGAATGAAATCCTGATCGATTTCCACGACCGCATCAAGAGCATCACCCGCGGTTTCGGCTCCATGGATTATGAACCGGCGGATTATCTGGAGAGCGACATGGTGAAACTCGACCTGCTGGTGAACACCGAGCCGATGGACGCCTTCTCCTGCATCGTACATCGCACCAAGGCGGAGGGGCGGGGGCGCACGCTCGCCGAGAAACTCAAGGAAGTCATCCCGCGCCAGCAGTTCCAAATCAAGATCCAGGCCGCCATCGGCGGGAAAATCGTGGCATCGGAAGTCATCAGCGCTTTCCGCAAGGACGTGACGGCGAAATGCTACGGCGGCGACGTCTCGCGCAAACGCAAGCTGCTCGAGAAACAGAAAGAAGGCAAGAAGCGCATGAAATCCATCGGCAACGTGAACATCCCGCAGGAAGCGTTCATCGAAGTGCTGAAAGCCTGACCCATCCTCATTATGACCAAGAATAAATGGTATCGCGTGCTAGGATTTGTGATGGTTCCCCTGGGATTATTCCTGACCATCGCCGCCTTCAAGGCTGAAGGCAAGCCCGTCCAGGGCATACCGTGGGTCAAGCTCGGTCCCGTCGGTTTGATGCTGATCATCGGCGGCATCGGCCTCCTGTTCCTCCCGAACAAGATTAAATTCAAATAGGCGACAATTCCACGGCCGTCCGTCGCGCCGGGCGCCGGTGTCCGGCTGAACAACTATATCTTCACCGACCTGACGACCTGCCCAACTAGCTTTTCTTTGCCGGCAATTTCGCTGATTTTAGCGCGTCTGTGACCGACGGGGCAGGGGATGGGGGTGGCGACTTCAGGCCTTTCGACCAGGGCCAGAAGAGGCGTTGGTCGGTCTGGACCGGTTCGGGAAAATATCTTTCAATCGCGCGTAGTGCGGTTATTTTGGCGGAACTAATATGAATTTGCGCTGGTTCATTTCCAAAGCCGTCCGCGAGGCGTGCACGGTGAAGAAACATTATGGCCGCCTGCTCAAGGCCCAACACGACTTGTTGTCCGCCCCGGCCATCGCGGCGGTGCAGGGGAAGCTGGACGAGTTGGACGCCGCCATCGCCGAGGGGCATTCGGGCAAGTTGCGCCTTAAAGCGGAGGAACTGCAGTTCGCTGCTGAGAAATGGATCAAGCCGTATCCCCACGTCGCCTGGCGCGAAAATGTTGAGGTCCTGCTGGTGGCACTCGCCGTGGCGATGGCCATCCGGACCTTCTTTGTCCAGCCGTTCAAAATTCCCACCGGTTCGATGCAGCCGACGCTGTTTGGCGTGACCTCAGTGCCAGACTTTACCAAGATTAATTACTGGCAGGAGGACAAACTGAAGGAACGTTCGGAGTTGTTCGACCAAATCAAGGAGCGCGACGCAATCCAGATCCCGACGGGCTGGGCGCGAGTCAAGGCCTGGCTGCATGGCGATTCGTACATCCAGGTTTTTGCGCCGGCGGATGGCGTCATCGACTCAGTGAGCCCGCCGACGAAGTTTCTGATTTTTAACATCAAGCAAAGCATCACCATCGGCGGCGTGGAGCAGACCATTTGGTTCCCGCCGGATTTTGGCGAGCAAACATTGATGCGCCGCGCCGGGTTGGATCCCAACAAGGTTTATCATCGCGGCGACGAGGTGGTGAGGATGAAAGTCAGCGCTGGCGACCATCTGTTCGTGGACCGGTTGTCGTTCAATTTCCGCAAGCCGGAACGCGGCGAGATTGTGGTATTTGCCACCCAAGGCATCGACAACCCGCAAATGCCGCAGGATCAGTTTTATATCAAGCGGCTGGTGGCGATGCCCAATGAAAAGGTGCAGATTGGCGATGACCGGCACCTCATCATCGACGGCGAACGGCTGGACGCCGGCACGCCTCATTTTGAACGGGTATATGGATTCAACCCTGACCAACCGCCGCGCGAAAGCCAATTCTCCGGCCATGTCAACGGCACCGTGGCCGCTAAGTTTGGTCTGTATCCCAATCTCGCCCCGAATTTCCCGGACGCGTCAACCGTCTATGAAAATGACGGTGACCACTACATGGTGATGGGCGACAACACGTGCAATAGCTTCGATTCGCGCGCTTGGGGCAGCTTCCCGGCCCGGAACGTCATCGGGAAATCATTCTTTGTCTATTGGCCGCTGACGGACCGCTTCGGCTGGGGCAACCGGTGACCGCCAACACCAATTTGTAAAAGTTGTCAGAAAACTGGAAATGAAAGAAACCGTCCTCATCACCGGCGCGTCATCGGGCATCGGGCTAGAACTGGCCAGATGTTTTGCCGCAGACAAGTCCAATCTCATCCTCGTCGCGCGAAACTCGGCGGCTATGGAAACCCTCGCTGGCGATCTCATGCGCCGGCACCAAATTGAGGTTGAGGTCATCACGGCAGATTTGTCGCGCGCGGAATCACCGGCGCGTATTTATGAGGAGGTGAAGGGCAGGGGAATCGGCTTGGATGTGCTCGTTAACAACGCTGGCTTTGGATTACACGGCAGTTTCGCGGAACTTCCCCTCGCCCGCCAACTGGAAATCATCCAGGTTAATATTGCGTCGCTCGTCGCATTGACCGGCCTCTTTTTGCCCGGTATGGTTGAGCGCAAACGCGGCGGGGTCTTGAACGTCGGTTCCGTGGCCGGCTTTTTGCCCGGACCGAACATGGCGATCTATTACGCCAGCAAGGCGTTTGTGCAGTCGTTCAGCGAGGCGCTGTTCGAGGAGTTGCGTGGCACGGGCGTAAGCGTGACCAATCTTTGTCCGGGCCCGACGGAATCAAATTTCTTCCAGGTCGCTCGCGGACATCGTGCTCGGGAACTACAGGTCGCCAAGATGCCCACGGCCAAAGTTGCCGCTGCCGGCCATCGCGCTTTCCGCATCGGCCAGTGTGTGAAGGTGCCGGGACTAAAAAATCAGTTGCTGGTGCAATTGCCTCGAATGCTTCCTCCTGCGGTGGTGCGAAGATCTGTAGCTCACTACAATAAATTGAAATGATTTATAACAAGATTTAAAACGCGCATAAATATAGATGCACAATGTTTGTTATATTTAATATTGTTTAGCCTTTGTGCGTATTTCGGTAATTGTAAAAATATTTGCAAATATATGCAAATGGACGAGAATTTCCAAAATCATTATAACCCTCGCCTAATAAATATGAAGAATATGAAATCCAATATTCTATGCATAATCACCTTGTTGGCCTTTTTTGCCATCATCCACACCGCCTCAGCCCAATTTTCTCCCCAAGGAAGTCGTTTTTTTCGAGTTGTCGGACCGACATCAGTTAAAATCACCGCTTTTAATGCCGATGGCACCATTGTCTGGACCAACGCAATCACCGGCACCAATTACACCGTCCAGACGAGCACGACACCAATGTTTGGGGGCAGTAATTGGCTGACCTACGTCGATATCTTCGCTAGCAATTGCATCAATACCAATCTCATTGTTCCCTTTAACAACCCGTTGTTTTGGACGAATTTCCCCTCGTTTCCGACAAATTTCCCAACTTTTCCAACCAACTTCCCGACCTTCCCGACTAATTTTCTACCACCGCCGCCAACAAATTCGATCAACTCCGGCACCAACGGGATTGAATCGATCGTTCAGCAACTTACACCGCCCGGGGACAACGACGGAAATTTTGATATCAACCAGTTTGACTACCACATCACTGCGCTGCTTTTGAATGCCGTGCTAGCCGCCGATCCGAACGGCCCGGCCTCGATCCTGGCCGATGGCACCCGGCCGGCTACCTTCTTCGAGCCGAGCGACGGGGAGTGGGTCAGCCTTGCCCGCCAGCTCACGGGGCAGGCATTGCCGCTGCCAAGTGTCCAGACCGAGCAGGCCACCTATGAGTATTTCGCGAGCTTGGGCACTGCCCGGTTGGAGAAAATCCTGACCTACCTCATCATCCCCGGCATTACCCTCACCCAGCTCGGACCACCGACTATCTCACAAACCTCCTATGTCACCGCCAATGGTGAAACTGTGCTCATTCAATCGGACTTCGGTGTGGTCACCTTGGTCGACAACAACCCGCTGACCTCGGACTCTGGTGTCGTTGAGGCGCCAATGAACCAAGGCAATAAGCAGATCGCTTGGAGCACTGCCGTACTGCTGCCATCGTCATACTGACCTTTGAATCCAGTTAAAATGGTGGCCGCCTCCCTGCCCCCCGGTGCCGCCATCAGATTTGATGGGAGGAAGCTTAGCCCTAAAATGACCACCGGCGGCTTATCAGATTAATGGATTAAAAAAACACACAATGAATTGCTTCAACACCAGGTCATAAGGGTTGAATTTTTGTGATTCCGGTTAGTGGCGTGCGTGATGCTAGTTTAATTCCCAGGGTTAATTGATTTTCTCCAATTGGCGGCATTTCTCATAAACGCTCACATAATTGTGAACCGTGCGTTCCCAGGAGAAATCCGCCTTCATGGCGTTGCGGCGGCAGATTTGAAACAATTTCGGCTGGTTGAACAAAACCAGCGCCTTGCGGATGGCCTTGGCGAGCGAGCGCGAATTGTATTCGAAAAACTTGATTCCTGTGGCAAGCCGGGGGTTTTGCGTCCAATCAATGACGCTGTCGTCAAGGCCGCCAGTCGCGCGCACGATGGGAATCGTCCCGTAACGCAGACTGTACATCTGGTTCAGGCCGCACGGCTCGAACCGCGATGGCATTAGGAAGAAATCGCAACCGGCTTCGATCCGGTGCGCCAGGGTCTCGTCGTACCCGAATTGGATGGCGACCTTGGAGGGAAATTGCCGGGCCAGATCGCGGTAACCGCGTTCATATTCGGGCGAGCCGCTGCCAAGCAACACAAACTGCATGTTGGTGTTCAGCATTTCAGACAGCGCCCCGAGCTGGATGTCCACGCCTTTTTGTTCCGCAAGGCGTGAAATTGTGCCGAAGAGCGGGACGGACTCATCAACCGGCAGGCCGACCAACTTTTGCAGATCGAGCTTGTTGTTTTTTTTGCCCGCCATACGGCCGACCGAATACGGCTTGGGCAGGTGCGGATTCCGGGTGGTGTTCCATTCGCCGTAATCCACGCCGTTCAGGATGCCCACCAGGTGCTTTTGGCGGCGGCGGAGCAGGCCGTCGAGGCCGCAGCCGGACTCCTCGGTTGTGATCTCGCGGGCGTAGCGCGGGCTGACCGTGGTGATAAAATCTGCATAGGCAATGCCGGCCTTCAGGCAGTTTAACAGGCCGAAAAACTCAGCGCCCTCAGTGTTAAAGAGGCTGGCGGGCAGGTTTGTTAACGCAAACGCCTCCTCGGGAAACACGCCCTGATAAGCGAGATTATGGATGGTGAGGCAAGTCGAAGGCGGATTCTCCCACCCTTCGCTTTTCTGGTGCTTCACTAAGGCCGGTACGAGTCCGGTTTGCCAGTCGTGGACGTGGATAACGTCCGGCCGCCACGGCAGATAGCGCGCCAGATGGGCTACGCATTTGGAGAAAAAGATGTAGCGCTCGTCGTTGTCGGCGTAACTAACGTGGTTCTCCTGGTAGATGCCGAACCGGTCGAAATAACTTGGCTGATCGATGAAATAGATCTTCAACCCGCGCGCCACTTCAAGTTCCCATAATTCCGCCGGCACCCACCGGAGTCCGATCGGCAGGTTGAAATACCAGTCCACCTTGCGCAGAGCCGGGAACTTCTCGCGGATGCCCCGATACAATGGCGTAACCACGCGTGCCTCGTGGCCCGCGTTCGCCAACGCCACCGCCAGCGCGCCGACCATGTCCGCCAGACCGCCGGTCTTTGAGTACGGATAGACTTCGCTGCTGGCGAGCAGAATTTTCATTTGGTTAATGGGTTGGGATATTGACGGGTTGCCTCATTTGCCGCCAACAATTGTTCCGGTCCATGATTCCACATTTCAACGGATCACGTCCGTCTTCAAATACGGCTGGAGCGCCGGCGGAATCTTCACGCTGCCGTCGGCCTGTTGATGCGTTTCAATCAACGCCACGAACAAGCGTGCCAGCGCCGTGCCGCTGCCGTTCAGCAGGTGCGGGAACCGGTTTTCGCCCGTCTCCGTCTTGAAGCGCAAGTTCATCCGGCGCGACTGGAAATCCTCGCAGTTCGAACAGCTGGAAACTTCCAGATAGCTCCCCTGCCCCGGTGCCCACACTTCGATGTCATAAGTCTTCGCGCTGCCGAAGCCCATGTCGCCGGTGCACAACAGGATCACGCGGTAATGCAGGCCGAGTAGTTGCAAAACCTTTTCCGCGTTTGCCACCATTTTTTCCAATTCGTCATAGCCCTGCTCCGGTTTGACAATCTTGATCAGCTCCACTTTATCAAACTGGTGGACGCGGATCATGCCGCGGGTACCGACGCCCGCCGCGCCCGCCTCGCCCCGGAAACACGGCGTATAAGCGCAATACTTCACCGGTAGCTGTTTCTCCGCCAAAATCTCCTCCCGGTGAATATTCGCCACTGGCGTCTCCGCGGTGGGAATGAGATATAATTTTCCAAGCTCCTCCGCGCGGCCGCCTTCCGCCACGCCGTAATACTGGTCCTTGAACTTAGGAAATTGTCCCACGCCCACCATGCACTGTTCGCCGACCATGAACGGCGGCGACACCTCGGTATAGTCGTGCTCCGTAATGTGCAGATCAAGGAGGAACGAGATCAACGCCCGTTCCAGCCTCGCACCCCAGTTCGTGTAGAGCAGGAAACCGCTGCCGGACAACTTCGCCGCCCGCGCGAAATCGACCAGTTTCAACGTCTCGCACAATTCCACGTGCGACTTGGGCTTAAAATCATAATTCGCCTTTGCGCCGTTGACACGCACTTCCGGATTGTCTTCCGCCGACTTGCCCAGCGCCACCGATGCGTGCGGCAAGTTGGGCAACCGAAGCATCAATGCGTCTAGCGCTGTCTCGGCGGCCGCCGCTGCTTGGTCAATTGTGGCAATCTGGTCGCCCAAATCCTTCGTCTCGGCTTTCTTCGCTTCCGCCTCGGCGAATTTCTTCTGGCCCATGAGTGCGCCGATCTCTTTCGAGACCCGGTTCCGCTGGGATTTCAGCACCTCCACTTCCCCGAGGGCTTTCCGGCGCTGTTCGTCGAGCCGGAGGATTTCGTCCAGCTTCGTTTCGTCCCCCGCCCCTCGCGTAGCGAGGCGTTCGCGGACAAATCCGGTCTTTTCGCGGATCATTTTGATGTCGAGCACACCCCACTTTAAGAAACAGACTTTATCCGGGCAAGCGGATTGGCTCTAATATCGCCTGATGAAACTGCCAGCTAAGTTCGCCTCGCCCTTCCGGGTTCCATTGCTGACCGCTGCCCGGATGATTCTGGCCATGGGCCTCGCCATCGCGGCAGACGGACTGCAATTGTGTTTGGGCTTTATCGGCTGGGCGCTGCCCGACCAGATCATTGACTGCGTGGCGATGGTTTTGATCAGTTGGGCGATCGGTTTTCACATGCTGCTCCTGCCGACATTCGTGGTGGAACTCGTGCCGGTCCTGGACGACCTGCCGACCTGGACCGCCTGCACGGCCGCGGTCATTGCCCTCCGCAAACGCGAGCAGCGGATTCATCCGCCCCCGCCCCCGCCGCCCAAGCCGGCTATTGATGTCTGATTTCAGAAAAGCGGTCGCGCCGGCTTAAAGTCGCAAATCTGATTGAAATACCACCCCGCACGCGGCACATTATTCTCGCTATGCAATCTGTTTTTACCGGCCCGGTTTATGTCGTGCGCGACAACATTGACACCGACCAGATCATCTCCGCGCAATTCCTGAACCTTGTGCCCACGATCCCCGAGGAATACGAGAAGCTCGGCAGCTACGCCCTCGATGGTCTGCCCAAGTCCCTGTATCCCGTCCGCTACGTCAAAGAAGGTCAGCTTGACAGCGATTATCCCATCGTCGTCGGCGGGAAGAACTTCGGCTGCGGCAGCTCGCGCGAACACGCGCCCATCGCCATGGGCTCCGCCAACTGCCAACTCGTCCTCGCGGAAAGTTTCGCCCGCATATTCTTCCGCAACTGCGTCGCCACCGGCGAACTCTACCCCTGCGAAATCACCGAGCGCCTCTGCGACGTCCTGAAAACCGGCGACCTCGTAACGGTGGATCTCGACGCCGCGACGGTCACGGTTAAGGCCACCGGCAAGGTTTATCATTTCAAACCGCTCGGCGATGTTCGCCCGGTGGTGGATGCCGGCGGCATCTTCAATTACGCCCGCCAGAGCGGCATGATCGGAAAGTAAGATTCCGTCATTTTCCACCGGGCGACGGTCTTCCGCCGCCCGTTTTTTATTTTTCGCTTTCAGGAGATGATTCTCCTTGGAGGATTCCAGATGCTTGGCACCCGTGGAATAATTTATTCCTGCGGATAAACCAGTATCCGGTCGTGGACGAGGACGATGAGGTCATTCTTGCCGTCACCGGTCACATCGGCCACGGCGCATTCGCGGGGCTCGGGAATGGCGTTCTCCAGGCCACGGAAGGTATGCTGTTCAAACACGGGCCAGCGGTCGCCGGGAACGAGCTTGCCCGCCGCCGTGAAATTCACCAGGTCGAGATAATTGCGACTGGTCTCCATGAAGATGAGCTGCTTGCGGCCGCTGCTGTTCAGGTCGCCGGCGACGACGTCGTTCAAAAAACCGTTTTTGATGGGCGTGTCGTAGTCATCCAACCGAGTGAGTTTCCAGACCTTGCCGCCGAGCGGCAGCCACGCCACGGAGCCCTGGCCGGTGAACGCCACCGCCGCGTTGCCGAGGTTCACCGCACGAATGGAGCTGAATGTCGTCACGGGCAATTCCAGATTCTTCACTGCCTGCCACACCCCGGCCGCGTCCCGTTCGCACAGCGTCAATTGCCGGTGTTCCGCGTCAAAGAGAAAGAGCGACGGCACCGCGTTCGTGCCATTCGCCACCGTCGTCGCCCCAACGAGCCGCGCATCGCTGTCTGAGCCGTTGATCTGGTCTTTTACGCGGAACGTCCACGGCACCGGGTTGGTGGAACCCGCGATCTTCGCCCCCGGCTCCAGCACGACGGCACGGAGAAAATTTTTCTGCGGGAGCAGCAATTCCGCTTTTCCATCGCCGTCAACATCGGCGGCGGCGAGCCAGGGCTGTTCCATCGCGCCGCCCGGCGGATCCACATCCAGCTCATCAAACTTGCAGTCCTTCTTTTGCCGCAGAACCTTGATTTTTTCGTAGGGGATCAGCACCACCAAATCCGCGAGGCCGTCCTGGTCCACGTCCTGGATGGCCAGCGTCGTCGGGTTGGAGGTGAAGCTGGGATCGAGCTTCTGCGTCGTGGTCTTGCCGGCGGCCCGGAAGGTCACGAGCGAACGCGCTCCGTCCTTATCCACGATCACAGCCAGCGTGGGCTTGGCGCCCGGCTTCAAAGTCCCCACCGCCATCACCAGCGGCTTGCCATCCAAGGCCAGGGGCGTGGGAAACGGCAGCCGGCCGTTCTGGTCAAATTGCGTGACCGCCACGGAATTTTCATCACGGCTTAGCAAAAAGATTTCCGGATGGCCGTCCAGATTCCAGTCGGACACGACAATCTGCGAAATACCCGCCAGGCTGGGAAAGGTCTTAGGCGAGGCCAGCGTGCCATCGGCTTGCTGGAGATAGATCGAGAGCTGGCCGCTTTCCGGTTCTGCCACGATCAAATCCGTGCGGCCGTCGCCGTCCACGTCCGCCCAGCACACCCCGCGCTGGCCGGCGTCCGACTTGTTGAGCGGGAGGATTTGCATCTGTCCCTGCTGGAACGTGCCAGAGAGCGGCTCCGCCGGCTGTTGTGTGAACGCCGAAACCTCCGCGCGGCCTGTCGCCTGCACGATGTCCACGAGATAATTCGTCTTGCCTCCCGTCAGCGTGTCCACCCAGAACGAGCGGACCGGCTGCGTCTTGAAATAAATCTCCGGCCCCAGCTGGCCACTGGCATTTTGCAGGCGCACCCGGAACGGCGTCACGCTATCAAAATCCACGAAGAACAGATCATTCCGGCCGTCGCCGTCAATGTCCGCCAGTTGAATGGCCTTGGGCGTACCCGAATAGGGAATCTTCACCGGATCGGCGAGCGTATGGTCCTTCGGCGATTGCGCGAGGAAGAACACCGCGCCGTTGTCGCCCAAGAGCGCGATGTCGTTGAGCCCATCCCCGTTTAAATCGCCGACCGCGAGCGCGTTCGGGTCCAGCCGGCCGTCGTCAATGTGCCAGCTCTTCGGCTCACTCCAGCCGTTCGTGCCCAGATTGTACCGCACCGTCAGATCCTTCGCGTCGCCAAAATAGATCAGGTCCGGGCGGCCATCCCCGTTCACATCCGCCACCGCCAATGCCGCCACGCGTTCATCCGTCGGCACCGAATCGATGTGGAACCGCGCATCCGGTGCCAGCTCGTTCAACTCAGGTTTCTGCAACGCTGTCAGGTCCGGGGCGTTCGTCTTGCCGGTGAGATTATAAAGCAGGTTGAGCTTGGACCGCAGATTGTTGACCACGATCAGGTCGTTCAGGCCGTCGCCGTCCAGGTCCGCCACGTGCAGATTACTAATCTGCTGGTCGATCGGATATATTTCCGTGCCGGTGAAGCCGAACAAATTTGTGACCATGGCCGCCCGGGCGGAAAGGCAAAGGCCGGCCGCCGTCAGTGCGACCATCCAGCCATTCAGACAATGTTTCATGCGCCGCAACCTGCCACCGACGCTGACGATTTGCGAGATTAAAAAACCGCGCTCAAATGAACGCGGCTGGGTGGAAAACGCTTTACCTATTTCGTGGCGTCGCGGTGGTCGCGGGCGTCGGCGTCAACTACACATGATGAGAGCTGTGTTCCCGAATCGTCCGGCAGCGTTTCCGGATGGGCGGACAGGCTCGCGAAGGCGTTCGCCACGCCGCGCTCAGTCGCCGATGAAGTGCAGCGAGACGTGGCGGGAATGCGGGTGCGTGCGGTGTTCCCAGAGGTAAATCCCCTGCCAAGTCCCCAGCACGAGTTGACCGACTCGCAGCGTCAGGGAAAGGTTCACGGCCGTCAGAGCGGTGCGGATGTGCGCGGCCATGTCGTCGGCCCCCTCGGCGGTGTGGGTGAAGATCGGGTCGGCATCGGGCACGAGCCGCGCGAAAAAGGCGTCGAAGTCCCGGCGCACGTCGGGATCGGCGTTTTCCTGGATGAGCAGCGAGGCCGAGGTGTGGCGCAGATGCAGCGTGACGAGCCCGTTACGAAAATGATTGTCCGCAATCCACCGTTCCACCTCGGCGGTGATGTCCACCAATCCCCGCCCACGGGTGGCAAGAACGAGTTCGTGAAAGGCTTGGCGCATGGGGAAATTTTAACCACGAAAAACTCAAACGACACGAAAAGAAAAACCCCGCCGACCAGCCGGAAGTAAATTTTTTAACCGGTTTCCGGGCCGGTTCCCATTTCGTGGGCTTCGTGGATCGCGCGGTTTCAACTCCGGTTTCAAAATCACGGCGCGACCGGCGCGCCCTTGTCGGCGAGCATTTTCTCCAAGTCGGGATTGCGCGGCTGCCCGGCGGCGAGCGCCTTCTGATAATGCCAGCGCGCCAGCTCGGTGAACGACGGCGTCTCGGTCAGGTAAATCACGGCGAGGTTGTTGTGGGCGGGTGCGTAATCGGGGTTGATCTGGACGGCACGGCGCAGGGCGTTCTCGGCGGCCTTGCGCTGGCCCTTGTGGCTGAGTGTGACGCCGAGATAATTCTGGATCTCCGGATTGTTCGGATCGATCTGCGCGGCGCGGCTGAGGGCGTTCAGGGCTTCGTCGTACTTCTCTTCCCGGAACTTGAGGTAGCCGAGCGTGGCGAGATTGTAGGCGTCATCGGGGCTGGCGGCCACGGCGGCAACGATGTTTTTCTCGGCTTCGTCGAGTTTGCCTGCCTGCATTTCAATGGTGGCGAGGTTCGCGAGGGCGATGCCGTTGTTTTGATCGCGGTCGAGAATCTTCAAATAGTCCGCTTCCGCCGCGGCGTATTCCTGATGGGTGAAATGTTGCTGAGCGGAGGCGACCAATTCGGCGGTGCCAGCGGGCATTTCGGTGATGGACTTCTGGCTGGACGCATGAGCAGCCGGCGGCGGGGTGACGGCCTTGAACAAGGCCAGTTCCTCGTCGCTGTAGGGAACGGGCTGGGCCTCGGCCACGGCCAGCCGGGCTTGCAGCGTGCTGACCTGGCCGGTCAACGCGGCGATCTCGGCGGAGTTGTCGAGCTTCGCGGCTCGCCGACTGCGGGTGACTTGCTTGTTGGCGGCAGCGATCTTTTCAATCAGGCTGTCGCGATCCTGCGTCAGTTGGCGGATGCGGAACTCGTAATCGGCGGCATTCACGCCGGCAGTGTTGGTCGTCAGCACCTGCCGGAGCTTGCGTTCCAGCGCCATTTTCTCCAGCGCCGCAATCTCGGCCTCGTCCCGCAACTGCGCGACCAGCGCCTGCGATTGCTTGAGCTCCGTCTGCAACGTGGCGACATCGGTGGCCGGGGCGGGCGCGGCGGCCAGCGCGGCCAACTGGCTTCGCAGCCGGGCATTTTCGGTCTGCAACGCGGCGAGCGCGGCGGAGTTGTCCGGCGCGGCGGCCAGGATGTAGTTGGTGACGGAAGCCGGATTGGAACGGAGTTCCTGCAACTGCGCAGCCAACCGCTCGGCCCGTACGTGCTCGTCCTGATAATTTTTGACGGCGCCGGCGTATTCCAGCCGGGCCATGGCGAGCGCATTGGTGTCGGGCACGACGACGGAGACGAAGTTGGTGACGACGATCGTCCGTGGGTGCCGCTCATAAACGGCGGCCAGGCTCGTGACTTCCAGCGGCGTGTTGGTCACGACTTCGCGGACGAAATTCGTGACGTATTGAATGACCGGGCGGGCGGGCGCGACGGGGCCGTGACTGACCATAAGCAAGTCGTTTTGCTTCATCAACCAGCGGATTTTTTCCCGCGCCTGCTCCAGTTCCCGCGGGTCCACGGCTGCGGGCTGCACCGCCAGTGCCTCCTTCAGTTTGGCCTGAAGCTGCTCGTTGGCAGTCTGTGCGGCCTGCAACTGCGCGCGCAGACCGGCGACTTCCGCAGCCGCTGGCGCTACAGTAACGGGCGGCGGATTGGCCGGCGCACTCGATACGGCGTGGACCGCCTTGCTCGCCGTGTCAAGCAACTCGGCGCGGTTTTTCAAATCGGCAATCTTGTCGGCGACCTGATTCAACCGAAACTTGAGGATATTTGGATTCCAGTCAGGATACTGACGTTGTAATTGCAGCAGCTGGTTTTCCACATCAGTGTAAGCGGCCAAAGCTTCGGTGGGATCGCCGGTCTCGTTGAAATGATCCGCCTGCTGCATTTGACCGTAGATGCCGATGTATTTGTCGTCCGCTTCCTGCTGGGCGTGCGCCGGCAGCAGCCAGCCGGCAAACAACAGGAATACGAAGCAGGAATATTTCACGGCATCAAAATGCCAGAGGCGGAAAGTTTTGGCAATCACGCCGCTCGTCACCAAACTGTCACCGGCGGAAAGGTTGACCGGCTGCCACCGATTTGCTAATGTCTCGCCAGTTGCGTCATGAAATCCGCACTGAACCAACATGTTTTGGTTTTAAACCGCCTTTGGCAGGCGGTCAATGTCTGCACCGCCCGTCGCGCGCTCACCCTGCTTTTTCAAGGCCACGCCCAGGTGGTGATGAACAATTCCGACGGCTCGTTTCGCACGTTTAGTTTTGACGAGTGGCGCGATGTCTCCGCCAGCGGACCGCAGGACGATTCCATCCACGCCATCTCCTTCCGCATCCGCGTCCCGAAGATCATCCTGCTGTTCATGTATGACCGGATGCCCAAGAAAGAAGTGAAATTCACCCGGCACAACATCTTTGAGCGCGACAAGGACACCTGCCAATATTGTGGGAAAATTTTCGAGCGGAAGGATTTGAACCTCGACCACGTCATCCCGCGGGACCGCGGCGGCCCGACGAGCTGGGAAAACATTGTCTGCTCCTGTATTCCATGCAACACGCGCAAGTCCAACCGCACCCCCTACGAGGCCGGCATGAACCTCGTTCGCAAGCCCAAGCGCCCGAAGTGGCGGCCGTTTGTCCAGATCAACTTCACCCTGCACAGGCACGACAGTTGGAAACATTTTGTGGATCTCGCCTACTGGAACGTGGAACTCGGTGAAGACCCCGCGCCGTAGCCGCGCATTGACTTCGCCGCCACCGCCGCTAGGATTATCACTCTTGGCGTGCTCGTCTATCGGTTAGGACACGGCCCTCTCAAGGCTGAAAGACGGGTTCGATTCCCGTGCGCGCTACCAATCACGATTAAAACCAACAGAGTCAATGCATTCGTGAGTTTTTAAGATTTCAAAAATTGGCTGGTGCTAAAGCCTAGTGCTAAAACGTCCACGGTTTTCGGCTACGTTTGATGTTGGCGGTAACTTACAAAATTCAGTCTTTGGACGGCTTGCGAACGTCCAAGACTGCTGCGATTGATACCACTAGGAGCACGGCGGCGGCGAGTCACCTTCCCCGCCACTTTTCCACCCGTCCAGAAGCCAAAGACGCTCTGGCTGCCACAATACGTAGCTAAACAGGCCACCGGTCGGCGTCCCTAAAGACTCACTGGCGCTGTTTCAACGCACCACCGGCACGATGACAGGCACCGGCGCGGGCTGTGGTGAATTGGGATAGCCAGCCCGACCATAGGAAACGACTTTGCCATCAACCAATTTAATTTCGTATGGCGTGGCGACGGCTGGTGTTCCAAATGTCGGCCCTACTTCCGCTAGTGCATAATTCAGATAAACTGCGTTGGTGTCAGCCGTAATTGAGGCGGCTGGCCCCATGACCTTCAAGACCTGATCTTTGGTCATGCCGATTGCAACGCCATTGATTTTTGACGCTGATGTGAGACAGCCAGCCGCGAGCAACGCGGTTAGCCCGATGATGATAAGTTTGGTTTTCATAGTGTGTTTTCAGACTGGATGAAAGGCAACGCAACTATTCAGAAATCCGCAAATCAAAAGCGTCGCCGCCAGTCCAATGCAAAGATATTTGTAAATGTCTCGCTTGCCTGCCGCTTCATCGCGTTCCTTGACCAGTTTGGAAATTTCGTGTTGGTAAAATTCGTATGCCTCGTCTGACACGAAAACACCACCAATCATGGCACGCTGGTCTGACTGCACAGTTGCGACTTTTCTGGAATCCTCCAAATTCATGGCGTGGTCGGTTGCCGTGAGATGCGACGGGACAGCAACAGCATTGCCGAGCCTGCCACGCACAACGCAACGGTGGATGGTTCAGGCGTCGGCGTGAGCAAGAAAGCCTCAGTCAAGCCCGACGGATCGGTGCCGTAGCCGACAATCTGGCCGCTGTTGTTTATGCCTTCGGCGTTGATTAAGTCCCAATCAGAATTAGCGGGTATAAGACTGTTCAAATCAGTCATAATTCCAGCACTGTCAATGAAGGCGTGATACGGAAGGAAACCACCGGAGCCAGTTGGCGTTTCAGTATAGCCAACAATTTGGCCACTGTCATTGATGCCGTGTGCTTCGCTGATCGAAGTGCCGGGCAAGGTGCCCAAATCAATCATCGCCCCGCCACTGTAAAGGAAAGCATGGTCAGCAAGGTTGCCGCTGGTGTCAGATAGCCCCACGACCTGCCCGCTGTTGTTTATGGCTGTGGCGTAACTCACGCTGCCGCCCAATGTTCCCAAGTCCAACATTGTCCCGCTGGTGTAAAGAAAAGCGTGGTTTGGAAGGTTGCGGTTGATAGCGGTGAACCCCACAACCTGACCGTTGTTATTGATGGCAATGGCGCTTCCCTGACCCAAAGCAGTCATCGTGTTGCCGCTGTAAAGGAAAGCTTGGTTTGGAGTCCCTCTGCCGGTGTTGGCAGACCCCACAACTTGTCCGCTGCTATTGATGCCAGAGGCACCTGTAGTATCACCGCCCGGCAGGTAGCCCAATGCAGTCGGAGTTCCGCCAGTGTAAAGGAAATCCCCTTGCACGGTTTGGCCGCTGTCATTAATTGAGTTGCCTAGCGGGGAACCGAAACCGCTCGCGGTCGCATTCGCCGCAATTTGGCCGCTGTTATTTATGGCAAGGGCATAGCCGACGTTAAACGACGAACCTGCAAAAGTGTTAAGCGTTCCCAAATCAGTGATCGAATATGACACTTGGGCAAAGGCCCCTGTCGCAGATGCGGCAAAAATCAACTGTGAAGCCAAGATTTTCGGGAGCAATTTAGATTTCATGGTTCGTTTGTCGGGCAACTCGAACCACGGGAAATAAAAAGGCGCGGACTCAACGCACCCTGTCCTGAGGCACCGCGAAGCGCCTGTCAAACAAGCACGCCAAGCCGCGCCCACTTGGGCGCGCTCGGTCGGATGTTTGACGGGCTTGGAAAATTCGCGGTTTTCAGGACAGCCCGTAGCCGTAGCTACGCAAATTGGATTATTTTGATTTCTAGTCTTTGGTTTTTACCGACGCTGACGATTGAATCAAACGGCGTCCGGCTAGGCAAGTGCTACCGCTGGCAAGTTCCGGCGGTTCCGCCACGTCAGGAGCCGCCCGCTGGCTGTCCACCACTGCCAGACACGTCAACCCTGAACATTGACCTGCTTGCCGCCTTCGCGGGCGATGTTGATTTGCAATGCAGGTGTATTCCGGGCGAGTCGGCGGATTTTCGCCAGCATCTCACTGGCTCGCAGAAATTGACTCTGCGCCGATTCCAAAAAATCCTGCCAAAACCGCCCGGCCTCAATGCCGATGCTCCCCCCGCTTAAAGCATTGTTGTAACAGCTTTCCACATGAATGAGCCGAAGCCGCGCCGTCAAAATGTGGTCAATCAGCATCCGCTCAAGGGGCGGCGAGGCGTCATAGTCGAGTTGCTTTGCCTGTATGTCCAACTCTGCCAGCACAAGCGCGCCGGTCACGCCGTCCCCCATTTTCGCAATGATTGTCCGCCGGACGGAAGACATCACCGGGATGGTTGCCAACTCCCAAGCGTCGGGCGTCGAGACAATCAAACTGCGCAGACGATCAAGATCGTCCCTGCCGGGGGTTTTCTGTTTGGCCAGCTTCAGGAAAAAATCGGCAACAACTCTCCCCGGCGTGGGAACTTGGCCGCTTTTGTCAGCCCTTGCTGCCAATTCGTTTTTTTCGCCATTGGCCTTTGTGTTTGTGGAAACCGGCGAGCCGGAGGAATCGCCCGGCAGTTGCGGCAACGATTCTGGCTTGTTCGTCGAGTTGACGGTTAATTTGATTTTGTTCATCGCGCATCTTTCTCTGCTGCTGGCGTTGCTGTTCACGTTCCTGCCTCGTTTCGGCGTTTATCTCTGCGGCCATGCTCGCCAGCCCACCGCCACCGATATATTTAGAAACCACCCGTCGCCCTTTCCGGCGTTTTTCGTAGTAGTAGAACCGGCCACCTCTTTGTTCGATGCCCATGTGCTACACCATTCGCGCATCCCCGCTTCTCCCGGTTGTATATTTCCGCCAACCGTTCGCGGAATTTTCGCGGAATGATTGGCGAAAGAATTTCCGTTCCGCCAAATCTCTAGGGCGTTTCGCGGACGGAAAGGGTTCACGGCTTGAAATTGAGCAGTCCATCTTGTTCGTTTAGGTTTTGGCTGAATTTCCCGCCCGCCTGCAATGCTTGGTAACAGGCTGTCTTGCCCAGCTTGGTTTGCTCAATGAGTTGTTCAACCGCCGTGTTCCGCGCCAGTTGCCGCCGTCCGCCTTCAAAGAGCGTGTCCAAATCGGCAAGACTCACTGTGCGCCGCTTCTCGCCGTCGCCTTCAAAGGTTTTCCAGTCGAAATCTTGAACCGGAATAAACAGGCCGTTCCGCCGTTCCCAAGCCGAGCGTTTGCCCATTTCGCCGTCATTGTTTTTGCAGCACGTCCACACGATGCGGCTGTCGGTCGTGTCATCGCTGGCCGCTTGCATGATAAACACGGCACGCGGCACGCTGCCGATGACGTAACTGCCCGCCAGCAAATTGAGCAACGCCCGTCCGTTGGCGCGCTCCTCGGCTCGCGGCTTCCGCGTGTGTGCCACGATGCCCAAAGCCGGGGCGTCGTCATCATTCGGCAACACGGCCAACAATTCTTCAAACGCCTGTGCGTAGTCTTTGGCTTTGTCATCCCGCGCCAGCCGGTTGAACGGATCAAGAATGAAAACGTCGGGCTGGAAATTATCAATCTCGCGCCGGAGCAGGTCGCAAAAGGCTACCTTGTCAAAGGCGAAACCAAACGGCGGCGGTGAACACACACGCACAAATTCATCGAGCGTTGCGCAATCCAAGTCCGCAAATTCATTTTTCAGACGCACCCGGCCATTCTCCGCTTGCACAATCATGGTCTTGAACTTGCGATGCACCTTGAGGCCGAACCAATCGGCTCCCGTTGCACCTGCAATTGCCAAAGCCACCGCGCCACGGCTTTTGCCAACGCCAGGAGCACCGCCGATGACAAACGGACTGGCTTTTTGAATGTGATAATCACCCACAAGTTTGAATCCTTCCGGCGGCGTGAACGCAGACAGTTCTGACGGTGTGAAAAATTCAATCATCAATTTGGCGGGTTTGGTTTCCGCATCCTCGCATGGCGTGTCGAGGATTCCCGGTGTTTCAAGTAGCTGGCTCATAGTGCGGTCTCCAATGGATTGAAGTTGGTGTAATAAACTGTCTGTCGTTGGTCGTTGTCGCGCGTGCCGTCCGGCATCCGCACGAATTGCGAGCGTGTCCACGTCGACCGATCCGCGCCAAGCGAAACGGCGTAGCGGAAAAATTTTTCAATCTTCGCATCCGGTTGGCCGTGAACGTAAAACCAGCCGTGAAGGGATTTGTTGCCACTGTGAACCGCACACACAAGCGGCGCGTATCCAGCAAGGTGAAGGAGCAACGCCGCGTGATCGTCTGCCGTGCCGGTGTCAAACTCACAAATTAGAAAACGGCGCTGGCCGGTGTTGTCGAGCGTGTGTTTTGATTTCTTGCCGTCTTTGGTTGTGCCGATGACTGCCGACATGGGCGACGGCACAATCAGTGCCAGCATGGACAATTTCCCGCGCCAATCTTCGCGCAGCTTGGTGTCAAAATCTGAATTGGATTTGCCGCAACACAAAAGCGGGTTGTCGGGGAATAGCCGGTCAATGATTATTTCCGTGTGTTGCCCGTTGTCCTCAATGCGAGGCTTGGACTTGTCCCACAAATCCGCCAACCCGCACCCGTCGCGCAGAATCGTGGCGTGTTGCTCTTGGTTCACTGTCGGCCATTTCGAGACGGATTGAACCGGCGCGGTCTTGCCGGTCGGTTGCCATGCCGTAGCCAAAGAGCTTTGCACGGCGTCAGTGATTTCCTTCCGGCTGACGTGTCGCCCGCAATTCTTCACGCGACTTTCCAGCAGGGCGATGATTTCAACGGCTGGCAAATGCGCGTGCAACTGGCGGGCGGTTCGGTATAGCCAAGCGTGGACACCTTCACCGGCACGCGGCGGTGTGGCGAGCATTTCATCAATAAATGGTGGCAATCCTTTCATCGTGTGCCCTCATTTTTCTGGAAAGGCCGAAAATTCCAAAGCGGACACGCCCAGCAGGTGCATTCAGTGATTGCCTGCCGGTCGAATGAGACGCACTCGCCGCAAAACGCCTTCACCGCTGCGCGTGGTGAGCACTTTGGCGACCAAGAACGCGTCAGAATGCCTCGCCAACTACTTGGAGCCGTCGCCAGCTGTCCGGCGCGTTTGGCGGCAATTTTTTCGCCGAGGAAAGCGGTTTTGGGGTCTGCCGGTTTCATTGCGCGTTCCCTTGCTGTTCGCACTTGGAAATGAAGTCCAAAATGGATTGAAGATTGAAAAGTCTGGTTCCTTTGGTTTGGCCGGGTTTTCTTATAGACACACTGCGGAAGTCGCCATCAGCCGCGCCTTGATATAAACGCGCCCGGCTGAATCCGCTGTAAAATTCAACGCCGTGCTTGGGCGGTCGCACCCATTCAGGGCGTCCGTTGTGTTGGTTGTTAAGTAGTTCCCGCGCCTTTTCAGGTATTGGCCTTGTGGTTTGCTGGGCATCGCTGCCCCCGATTGGTTCAGTCTCATGTGGCATATTATTATTTGTTTGAGGAAGTCATTTGTTGTTGGCTGACTCCCGCACACAAGAGATTTACCACGGGGCTTTTTCGGCTTTTTCGGGTTTAGCAGCGGACTGGCGAGGCAAAAACTGGTGACGGCCAAGCAAAATCAGATTTTCAGCGAAGCAAAGCGCGAAGATTGAAAGATACTGGAAGCAAAAACGGGGTGTCAGCGAAGCAAAATCTTGTGCTGGCGGGTTGCAGGCTGGGCCAAATTATTTTTTCTTTCCGCCAATGTGACCGGCCTTGCTCCGTTCATCGGACAAGTGTTTATTCCACCATGTTTCGTAGAATCTTTTGAGTGTCTTGCTCTGCTCGGTGAACCATTCACGCTTTTCAAGTTCGGCTATTTTCTCACCGGCTTTGATATTATCCAAACCGTCTGCGGTCATCAGTGCTTTGCGGAAATTCACCTTGCGATTGCCTTTGGCAACGCCCTGCATAATCCAAACAAGAGCTTTGCCAAACGTCACTGGATCACTTTTTACCAACCCAAGATCAGGACGGTAAAAATCCAGAAAGTGAATCAAAACTTCAAATTCGGATTTGGCTTTAGGAAAATTACAATCCTTCGCACTCATTTTTCGCAATGCCTCCCATTCCTTTTTCTCTGCCTCTATTTCGTCAGACTCGGCTTCCCATTTTGCGAGTCGTTGCGGCCATGCTTCAATTTCAGAAGCGCAAGCCTCCCATATCTGAACAGCTTTGGCGGCGGCGGTTGCTGCGTCTCCCTTATGATGCTTGATAAGCTGTGCAGCGATAGACGCGAGTTGGGACGGGGTTGGTTTTGGGCAAAGGGGCTTTTTCATTTTCACCTTATTTGCAAGGACGGGATTTTCTGAACAGCAGCGCGGAGATTGTCCATTTCGTGATGCGTGTATTTCTTATGCTCGCCTTCCGTGCTATGGCCCGTCAGCTTCATCCGCAATTCAGACGGCACGTTTTGATTGGCGAGCGCGGAAGTGAAGCTGTGGCGCAAGGCATGGAACGAACGGCGGGAAAACATTTGATTGCCCTTGCCCTTCACCGTCTGTGAATCCACGCCAGCATTCCGCATGATTTTTTTGAAGGTTTCGGAAAGTCCCCGGCGTCCGCTCCCGCGCTGGCTGGCGATTGCGGGCATGATAAATACTTCCGGCTTGTCCGTCCCTGCCCGTTTGTTCAATGCCGCCAACAAGTCAGGGTGAAGCGGGGTGAATACTTTCGCACCCGTCTTGGCTTGCGTGTAAGTCAGCGTCCCTTCGCCCAAGTCCACGCCGTCCCATTGCATCCGGGCGCAATCGGAAAGCCGCGCCCCGGTGAAGTAGGCAAACATGATTAACAGCTTCCATTCGCCTTCCGCCGTGTCAACGAGCATCTTCACTTCCGCCGGGGTGAATGTCCCGCGTTCCATGCCCACGGCTTCCGGCAGTTCCACGGCTTCCGCCGGATCGGTGGTAATCAAACCTTGCCGGCGGGCCGCGTTCAATGCCCCCCGGATGATGGACACGTCTAGATTCACCGTGGCTGGCGAAAGTTTTAGTCCCGTGCGGTGATCTAAAAAGCGTTGCACGTCCGCCGCTGACAAGCTCGTAAGGCTTTTGCTGGCGCGATTGCCAAGCATCTTCAAAAACTCGTCCACAGCCGTGCCGTAGCGTTCCCCGGTGCTTTTGGCCTTCCGCCCGCACTTGCTGGCAAGCCAATCATCGAAATGCTTTTTGATGGACACGGTTTGAAGCGTCTCGCCCATGTCCGCCCGCTTCATTATGTCCTTCAGGACTTCGCGGGCTTGGGCTTCCACGAGTTCCCCACGTCCGGCCAGCTTGGATGCCCGCTCAAATTCCATGGCCAAGGCCAAGGCGTGCTGGCGGTCGGTTTGTTTGGTGCTGCGAAGAATCCACCGGCCATCCGGCCCAAGGTAGGATGCGTGCCAGTAGGGTGAACGGGGTCTTTGATGAACGCTTGCCATAACAGTGCTAATCATAGTGCTAAAGTTGCACCATGTCAACTACGTTTTAGCCTGTCATTGTTGCCTTATATTCATGTTGTCAGCGTTGCGGAATCGAAAGACGGGTTCGATTCCCGTGCGCGCTACCAATCCGATCTGACGGCATCCGATCCAGCAACCCTGCCTCAGGTCGCCGCGGAAAAAACTCATCATTTTTCTGTTAGGGTAACACCCCATGGCATCCGCACCACTACCTGACGTATTATCGAGCCATTGGAAAAGAGGACTCGCACCTCATTGAGCTCAGTCATCACGTAAAAAATACGTATTAACCGAGCCTGATCGAATGTGAGAAAATTTATTAACCATGGAAACCAATTACATGAATTACCCAAACGAATTAGAGCAATTGCAAGGGCCGCCTTTACTCAACCGGGTTCAGAACCCGCACTGGAAGCGCACCTTGGACGCTGCGCTCATCCTGCTGGCGCTGCCGGTTCTGATTCCGCTCGCGCTGCTGGTGGTTCTGCTGATTCGCGGTGGTTCCCGCGGACCAGTTTTGTTCAGGCAGCAGCGCGTTGGGTATCTAGGAAGGCAGTTCATGTTCTTCAAGTTTCGAACCATGTTTGTAAATGCCTGCACAACCTCGCATCAGGAACATCTGCAGCAACTAATGAATTCAAACACCCCCATGCTGAAAATGGACTCTCGCGGGGATCCCCGCATCGTTCCGTTTGGCTGGTTGCTCCGGGCTTCGGGTCTGGATGAGTTGCCGCAATTAATTAATGTGTTGCGGGGTGAAATGAGTCTGGTAGGGCCGCGTCCCTGTCTGCCATACGAATACGACAATTATCTGCCATGGCAGAAGGAACGGTTTGGAACCGTGCCGGGATTGACCGGACTCTGGCAGGTGAGCGGGAAAAACCAGACCACCTTCAGTGAAATGATTCTTTTGGACATCAAATACGCGAAAAGCAAAACTCTCGGTGGGGATTTGAAAATCATGCTCATGTCCATTCCCGCCTTGATTATTCAGATGCTGGAGACGCGTCGGGCCATGCAGATATCCCCCCGCCCCAGCCGTCAGTCAACGAGTTATTATATCGGTGCCGCCCGGTCACTTTTAATTGCGAAGCCGCGCTGGTTGACATGGTACGGGCGAGAAATGGCAAAGACTTCTGGCGAAGAAAAGAATCAAAATTAAATTCGTAATAGGGCGACACATGTATGAACTGCTTTTTCAGCTTTAAAAAAAATGAGTACCAGCGAGAAAATACCCAGGCACACAGCGGGAACCGCCGGTGGTGATTCACCTCGTGGATTTGCACCCGGAGCCAGGTCGCCGGTGCGACCGAAAGTGGAATTTGACCGGTTGTTGGACGATTGGAGCCGGACGGGAATGCCGTTTCCACGCGAACGTTCGGTGGTGGATTTTTTTCGCGACCACGCGGAACGGCAACCGGACGCGGTGGCATTGTCGGACGGCATGCGCAACCTCGATTTTGGCACATTGGATCGGTTGACCAACCGCATGGCCAACCGGCTGCTGCGTGACGGCTTAAAACCAGAGGACATCGTGGCTCTGCCGATGGAGCGTTCGTTCGGCTATGTCATCACCGCCTTGGGGGTGCTCAAAGCCGGAGGTGCCTACTTGCCGATTGATGTTCACACGCCCGACGAGCGGTTGCGGCTTTATCTGGAGGACAGCGGCGCAACTTTTGCCGTGACCGCACCGGAATGGCTCGGACGGCTCGCCAGCTGGCAAGGCAAACGGTTTGGCCTGGATGAAGAAGCGCTGGCGCTGGGCGACGAATCTGCCGAACCGCCCGACGTTCCCTCCAATCCCGACCGGCGCGCTTACATAATTTACACCTCCGGGTCAACGGGCCGGCCAAAGGGAGTCGAGGTGGAGCATCACTCGTTGACGAACCTCGTATGTGTTTATCAAGCGTGGCTTCACCTGAGCCCGGCCGACCGCGGAACGGTGCTCGTCAATGTGGCGTTTGACGTCTCGGTCGTCGATCTTTGGCCAGTTTTGTGCGCTGGCGGCACGCTCCTGATTGCGCCAAAGAAGCTGGAAGTTGATCTCGATGGTTTGATCCAGTGGCTCGCCGCGGAAAGGGTGACCTATTCATTCATTCCCACCGCGCTGATTGAGCTATTGCTCACGCGTCAGTGGCCCCGGGAAATGGCCCTGCGATTTCTTTGCACGGGCGGCGACACTTTGCACGTGCAACCGCCTCCGGGTTTGCCCTTCCAGGTAATCAACGCCTACGGGCCGGCCGAGAGCACCGTCATCAGTACCTGGTCCGTGCTCGCGCCCGGAACCGACGGGGATCAACCCTCGATTGGGCGTCCTCTAGGCAATGTGAAGATTTATGTCCTCGATGAGGCCGGAAAGCCCGTCCCAGCCGGGGAAGAAGGCGAATTGTACCTAGGCGGAGAACAGGTCGCACGCGGCTACTTAAACCGGCCCGATTTGACTCGCGAACGATTCCTGCCCGATTGTTTCGCGGCCACGCCAGGGGCTCACATGTATCGCACGGGCGATTGGGTCCGCCTAAGACTCGACGGGGAACTGGATTTTATCGGACGCCGCGACCGCCAGGTGCAAATTCGCGGACGGCGTGTAGAACTGGGTGAGATTGAGCAGGTACTGCACCGGCACCCGTCCGTCTGTCAGGCTTGCTGTGAACCTTTGATGGAGGAGAAAACGGTAACGGGGGTGGTAGCTCACGTGGTGGCAAATCAGTCCCAATTGAAACTTGGCGACATCCTTCGCGCCCATCTGGCCGGGTGCCTGCCCGCCTACATGGTGCCCAAGGGGTTCATCTTTCACGAGCGCCTACCGCTTACCGAGCGTGGCAAGGTGGATCGAGCGGCCTTGCGTTTCGCTATGCCGATAAACGTGACGCATTTCGAGGCGAGCCTTCCCGAAGGCAGTCCGAAACGCGCCATCGCACACCTGTGGTTTCAACTGCTGCCGCTGGCTGCAAAAGCGGATATCCAGGCGAGTTTTGACGAGTTGGGCGGCGATTCTTTGCAGGCGGTGAATCTACTTCTGGGTGTGGAAAAAATTAGCGGACGCCGGATCCTGGTGTCCGATTTCATGGTGGATCCAACGCTGCCCGGCCTGTTGCAACTGGTCGAGAAACCTCAGTCGGAAAAGCGGAAACAATTGGTTGCGTTCCAGCCGGCAGGCCAGCGGCCACCCGTATTCTGCCTGTACGGTATCTATGGAGACGTTTACCACTACTTGGAACTGTCCAAGGCGCTCGGACCGGATCAGCCTGTTTTTGGCGTGCGCTGTAATGGACTGGACGATCTGAATCATCTGCCAAAATCCATCGAGGAAGCGGGGGCGAGCGCCCTACGTTTGATTCGTGAGCGGCACCCAGGCGGTTGTGCGCCAGTTCTTGTGGGTTACTCTTGGAGCGGCATGCTGGCATTTGAAGTTGCCCAACAATGGTTGCGCGAAGGGGGCGCGGCCCCGCTTGTGGCGATGATTAGCGCGGTCGGGCCTCGTCGGCGGAGCACGATCGTTTATCGCGTGTGGCATTTCTTCAGCTGGCTCCCCGCTTGGTTCATGCTGAAAATCAAACAGCGTCGGCAGCGTACCCCGGCTCAAATGTTAAGGCGATTTCTGCGTTTCCTAGTCAAGGACCCGGCTGAAATCGAAATTCCCATTCCCAACGAGAAATGGGCCGCTTCACCCATTGCCCAGCATCTGATCGCCCTCAAACAGCGTTATCACCCGGCGCGCGAAAAGCCTTTCGACGTTCATCTTTTCCGGGAAGGCCATGGGGGTGAACGCGTCTTCATGCATCCGTTGGACCCATCGCTTACGGACGACCAACCGGATTCCGGATGGAGCTATCTGGCGGCGCGGCCTGTGCAAGTTCACTGGCTGGATACGGATCACGACGCCATTCTACACACCCCGGTCGTGAACAAACTGGCGGCCAGCTTACGCACGTTGATGGATCAACATTTCACTGCACAAAGCAGTTATGCCCGGCGTCCGTGATCAACCAATAAGGTATGGTAGGTTTGGCAAATGCACAAAGGACACAGTCAAGCCAGTTCAAGCGTTGAAAATAATTGTTGGTTTTTGCCGGTTTCAACTTGGGCTAGCCTCGGGCTTTTCATTTGGCAGCAACCGCAACTGTAGGCGGCCGCGAACATAAACCCCACCCTCGTCAAACGGAGTCTTAGCGACGGCTTCAAAAAAACCGCTCACCGCCAGCGAAGAAGTGGAATCAAATCCGAGAATGCACAAACCGAATGGAATCCCGTAAGCCGTCTGAGGGGAAAATGTGATGTAGGAGTCCTTGAAGCCCGCCAGACGCTCAATCACCGGTTCGTAGCGGTCCGGCTTTTGCACCAGCAGAAAGACCAAAACGTCCGGACAATCCCGCATGTCTAGGATCAAGGCGGAGATGAACTCGGCGATCACGCTACTGCGCAACATGTCAACGTTGGGATTGATGGGCGTCATACCGCCGCGAAATTGGGCCAAGTCACGGGAAAACGCAAGCCCGCGTTATCGCCGATGCGCCGGGCACATTGCTTTCCCGCCGTTGAATAACTACCCTCCATGGCCATGCAATGGCTTGACCAGCTCGCGCGCTTCTGGCCGCACCTCGCGGCGGGATTCGATTTCATGGCCGCGCTGCTGGCCTCCATCCACGCCCTGCTCAACAAGCGCGATTCCCGCGCCGCCACCCTGTGGCTCGGCATCATTTGGTTTTTGCCTGCGCTCGGCCCCGTGCTCTATCTCGCGCTGGGTGTCAACCGGATCCGTCGCCGCGCGCTGACCCTGGCCGTTCACAAAACCTTGAACCGACCGGTGCCCGATGACCTCGGCGAATCGGAACGCGAAAGTGCGGAACATCTTCAACACATCGCCCGGGTCGTCAACCGCATCACCTCGCAGCCACTGACGTCCGGCAACGAGATTGAACCGCTCGTCAACGGCGACGCCGCGTTTCCCGCAATGCTCGCCGCTATTGAAGCCGCCCGCAAATCCGTCACGCTCGTCACTTACATTTTTGACAATGATGCCAGCGGGGGAAAATTCATCGCCGCCCTTGAGCGCGCGGTAAAACGCGGCGTGGCTGTGCGCGTGCTGGTGGATTCCGCCGGCACGCGTTATTCGTGGCCACCCATCACCTTTAAGCTTCGGCGCGCCCGGATTCCGTTTGCCAAATTTCTGCCGGCCTCAGTCTTCACGCCATGGCGCGTGGCTACCATCAACCTGCGCAACCACCGTAAATCGCTGATTGTGGACGGCCAACTGGGCTTCACCGGCGGTATGAACATCCGACTGGGGAACATGCTGAAGGAAAACCCCGCGCACCCGGTGCAGGATCTGCATTTCCGCGTCCGGGGCCCGATTGTCACCGAAATCCAGGAGTCGTTCGCGAATGACTGGGCGTTCACGACGGAGGAAATTCTCGATGGGGAAACTTGGTTCCCGGAAAATCCCGACGCCGGCAACATCATCGCCCGTGTCATCCCTGACGGACCGGATGCGGATTTTGAAAACCTGCGGCTGACCCTGCTCGCCGCGCTGGCCGAGGCGCAAACATCGGTGAAAATTCTCACACCGTATTTCCTGCCGGACACCGCGCTGATCTTGGCCTTGAACCTCGCCGCGCTGCGCGGGGTAAAGGTGGACATCATCCTGCCGGCAAAAAACAATTTACCGCCCGTGCATTGGGCGTCACGGGGCTTGTGGTGGCAGGTGTTGGAACGCGGCTGCCGCATCTGGCTCACCCCGCCGCCGTTCGACCATTCCAAACTGATGATCGTGGACAATCACTGGGTTTTGCTCGGATCGGCCAACTGGGACGCGCGCAGCCTGCGGCTGAATTTCGAATTGAACGTTGAGTGCTACAGCCGTGAGTTTGCACAGGCAATGGACCAAGTCGTCACCGGGAAAATGTCTGACGCCCATCCCGTAACCCTGGCTGAAGTGGACGCGCGGAAGATTCCGGGTAAATTGCGCGACGCCGTGGCGCGATTGTTCTCACCTTTTCTTTAATTCAGCTTGAAGCGGTTTGCGCTGCAGCCGATCGCCCTAAATGGTTCCGGATGTCATAATCGGATTGCTTTTGGCCATAGATCTTTTCCACAGGAATGAAGCCCGCGCAGCCGAACGAAAAGCAGTTTAAACATGACAAAACTTAAACTAATGTTTACAATTAACTACTGTGAAAATTCAATTTGTGTTAAGAGGAATTGTTTTCATCGGGTTGCTGGCGGCATGGCTCATTCCAGCCCGTGCCCAAGAGGCTTTACAGGGGGCGACCCTCGGCTTGAACGGCGTTGTTTTCACCACGCAGCCTTTGGCCAGCGGAAAAGTCGTGCTAGGTGGCACTTTTAATTCGTTCAATGGGGACAGTAGCAGTGGCCTCGGCCTCATTCGGTTGACAGCTTCAGCGGCCAAAGACCCGGTCTGGGACATTGGTTTTATCAACAGCGTGCGCAGTACGCTGGTCATCGGAAATTATCTCTACGTCGCCGGGGAATTTGTCAGCGTGAGGACGCTTTCGGCGGGGACGCTTTCGATTGCCTATCTTTTCCGGATGAATCTCACCGGGCCCAACGATGGCACGATTGACCCGACCTGGCAGCCTAATGTCAGCGGGCCAGTATATCATCTGGAAACCGACGGAACGAGTCTGTTCATCGCGGGAAATTTTACCACGGTGAACGGCGCGGCGCGAAATAATCTGGCGAAACTATCCACCACCGCCCCCGCCTCGGTGGATGCTTCCTGGAATCCGTCGCCAAACAATACGGTCGACGGATTGAAATATGCCGGCTCCCAACTCTACGTCTGCGGTGGATTCAGCACCATTGGCGGGTTGGCGAACAATTATATTGCGCGCCTCTCGCCGAGCGGAACCGGCGCGGCGGATTCTGCCTGGATGCCGATCTGCGATAAACCGGTGAGCTGCTTGGAAAGCGATTCCACCTATATTTATTTGGGTGGGCTGTTTTCGCATATCAACAGCACGACGGTGCGGAATGCTTTGTGCCGTTTCCAACTTGCGAGCGGTGCCGCGACGCTCGATGCCACTTGGAATCCCAACTGTAACGGCCAGGTGACCACCATGTTAAGCAGCGGCGCTGCGCTGTTCATCGCCGGCGTATTTCAAACGGTCAGCGGCCAGCCGCGTTATTTTCTCGCCAAAGTTCCTGAAAGCGGCACAGGCGCGGCGGATCCCAGCTTCATTCCCAATCCCAACGGCGCGGTCCTCGACATGAAATTCAGTGGGGAATCATTGTTGTGTGGCGGGCGGTTTAGCACGACAGTGGGCGCAATCAGCGCGGCCTTTGCCCTGCTTGATCCCACTAATGGCTCGGCTTCAGCCGGTTTCTCCGGCAATGTGGGCAACATCGGAAACCTGTATTGCATGTTGCCGGTCAGCGGCGGCAAGACGATGATCGGGGGCATTTTTGACACCGTCAATGGCGTGGGCCGGAAAGGCCTGGCCCGGCTTAATGCGGATGGTTCGCTTGACACGAGCTTTCAATCCGACCTGTTTGGCTACAATCCTACGGTCAATGACATGAAGGTGGACGGAAGCTATCTTTATATTGCCGGGAATTTTTACAAGGCGGGCGGCGTGGCGGTTACGCATGTGGCCCGGATGAACCTCGCCACGGGCGCGGTGGACGGAACCTGGAATCCGCATCCGTATACGCCACTGAACTGTCTGGAAACTGATGGAGCCAATGTCTATATCGGTGCGAGCGGATTGTTCAATGTCGGCATCAGCACTAATTTAGCAACGGTGACCGTCGCGAACATTGCGCGCATCACCAAAACCAGTCCGCCGACCGTGGACAGTACTTGGACGCCGTTGATCGTCGGTCCGGACGGTGATCCAGCCATCGCCAGTGTCAATGCGATGATCTATGATGGAGCCAATTTGATTGTCGGCGGCAACTTTGGCTTCGTAGTGAATCCCAACAATGTCACCACCGGTAACACCCAGCGGGTGGACCTCGTCAAGCTTTCGACGACTTCTTGGGGACCGCCGACGGCGGGTTACGCGACGATTTTTGACAACACCATTCGCAGCATGCTGCTTTTAAACGGCAACCTTTATGTCGGCGGTGATTTTGTCGGCGTCAATTCCACCTACCAATACTATGTGGCCAAGATCAATCCGGCCGATGGTTCATGGGATCCCAATTTCTTTGTTTCGCCACAGCAGTCGAGCGGACTGACCACCAGCGGGGCAAACTTCTCGACGCTCGCCGCGAACGGCGGCTATCTTTACGTCAGTGGAAACTTTGATTATGTTTGGAACGGCGGGAGCAACTATACCTATTCCCCCTACATCGTTCGGGTTAATCCCACGAATGGAGTTTATGATGCCTCCTGGTCGCCATATCCCGATGGACCGGTTAATGTGACGACCTTTCAAACCAACAATGATTTATGGGTCTGGGGCCTGTACAGTTATATGGGCAACCAGAAACGGAGCGATGTCGTTCTCCTGCGTCCCACCGGCACCGCCTATCAAACCTGGGCGAACACCTACTTTGGCGGAGGACAAAACACCAATGCCTATTACATTTCGCCAGATTGGAATTTGTCCGGCGGCCAATACGTAAACTTGGACTACTTCGCGTTCTTCATGAATCCAGCGCTCCCCACGCCGCCGACCATGATTGCCGGCACGGGCACCAACGGATTGCCGCTCATTCGCCAGGAGGTCATCTCCGGCAGCAAATACCTAACGATGGAGTTCACCCGTTGGAAGTCTACCACCGATGCCAGCCTGACCTACACGCCGCAATTCAGCAGCAGCTTGAACACCGGATTTGTGGCGCGCGGCGTGGGGATTTCTACGAACAGTATTGATGCCAACCGCGAACGAGTCAAATACCGCGACTCCATTGCGAACCTGCCTTATGCTTTCGGGCGGGTGGTGGTGACGCCCTAAGGTTTTTGGTTTTCCGGCTTAGAAAACTGGTGCCTGAAGGGCTCCGCACGCGTAAAACCAAACGATCACGTTTTCCAGTCGAAAGCCTTTTTCTTCAGCGCATAAATGTAGCCGGCAAAGAGGATGCCGAGGAACGAGATCATCGAGCCGAGCACCAAATTGCGCGTGGCGTGTTCGGCCAGCAGATCGCGATACACTACGGCCCACGGATACATAAACACCACTTCGATGTCGAACAAGATGAACAGCATCGCGACCAGATAGAATTTCACCGAGAAGCGCCCGCCGCCTTCGCCAATGGGATCCTTGCCGCATTCGTAAGCGGAGTCCTTCGCCTTGTTGGACTTGGCGAACTTGCCCAGCAACACGGAAATCAGGAGCGTGCCGCCGGCAAAGCCGACGGCGGCCGCGAGCAGAAACAAAACCGGGATATATTGTGATAACTGGGATGGCGTCGAATTATCCATGGGGAAATAATAGAATCTGCCGTGTAAATTTCAATGACGAAAAATGGCGTCTAAAAAATTGACCATCGCCGCGCCGAACGGTGCGCAATCGCGCGGAGTACGACTGGAAATCAAGTTCCCGTCCACCACCACCGGCTCATTCACCCAGATGGCGCCAGCGTTTTCCAAGTCATCCTTGATGCCAAGCGAGCCGGTGACGCGCCGGCCGCGGAGGATTTTGGCAGAGATCGGAATCCAGCCGCCATGACAGATGAACGCCACGAGCTTGCCCTGTTCAAAAAACTCCCGTGTTAGCGAAAGCACTTTCGCGTCCCGCCGCAATTTGTCCGGCATAAAGCCGCCCGGTACCAGCAGGCCGCAAAAGTTCTCGCTGCTGGCATCCCGCAGGAGCAAATCTGATTGCGCAGGATAGCCGTGTTTGCCGACGTAGGTTTTAATTTCCGTCGCAGCGCACCGAAGCGCGTAGCCGGCCTCCTCCAATCGCAGCTTGGGATACCACAGCTCGAGGTCTTCGTAGACGTCATCCAGAAACGCGAGCACGGTCCGATTTTTTTGCATGGCAAAAGTCTTGCCGAACGGCTTAAATGAACAAGCTAAATTCGTTGGGCAATGGAAAAATCGAAATCAACGTCGCAAACCTTGGGCTGGAAGCAATCGTTTCTATGGCTCGCATTCGCCGTGGCTTGTTTTCACACGGCTTACACGTCCATTCATCATCCCGTGGCGGGGCTGCTGATTTTTGGCTACGCGTTCGGCCTCGTCAAACTTACCAACCAACCAGATGTTCGCCACGCCTTTTATTATGGGTTGGCGGCGGGATTTCTTTGTTACGCCCCGCAGCTGGTTTTCTTCTGGTATATTTTCAACTCCGCCGCGATCGTGCTCTGGCTGGTACTGGCATTTTGGATCGGGCTGTTCATGGCGATGGTCTGCGGCAGCCGCCGGCGCTGGGGCGACGCCAAATCCGCCTGGCTGATTCCCGTCGTCTGGACGGGTCTCGAATACTTCCGCAGCGAACTATATTATCTGAAATTTTCTTGGCTGAATATTGGCTACGCCTTGCCGCTGGGTGATTTATGCTTCGGAATTTATGGCGTCGGTTTCGTGGTGTTTGGCCTCATAGTTTTATTTCATTATCGAACGCTGGTTTTATTCCGTCTCACGATTTGGAAATTGCTGCTGTATTTTGTGATCCTTGCGATATTTACCGTCCTGTTTCGACCAGCCTACGCCGGTGCAAAAAATCCGCGACACAAACCGTCGCTGTCGCTCGTCGGCGTCCAGATGGAAGGCTCGCCGGTGGACGTCATCCCCCAGGTCCTGGACCGGGCGCTCGCCGAAAACACCAACGCGTCGATCTTCGTCCTGAGCGAATGCACGCTCGAAGGTGCCGTGCCGGATTCGCTCAAGGACTGGTGCCGCGAGCGGGCGCGCTATCTCGTCGTGGGCGGAAGGGATTTCGTGACCAACCACGTTTATTACAACACCGCCTTCGTGGTCGGCACCAATGGCGAAATCGTTTTCAAGCAGGCCAAGAGCGTACCGGTCCAGTTTTTTGACGACGGACTCCGCGCCACGAACCAGGCCGTCTGGGATTCGCCATGGGGCAGGATCGGTTTTTGCATCTGCTACGACTTGAGTTACACCCGCGTCATCGACCGGCTGGTTGCCAAGGGAGCGCAACTGCTCATCGTCCCAACGATGGATAACGAAGATTGGGGCTGGCATGAACATGAATTGCATTCGCGCGTCGCCCCCGTGCGCGCGGCGGAATATGGCCTACCCATTTTCCGTCTCGCCAGCTCCGGGATGTCCCAGGCCGTGGCCGGCGGCGGGTTGGTCGCCGCGCAAACCAGAATATCCGGCTACGGCGACATTCTATCGACCCAGTTGCAAATGGCGGCGCGCGGCACCATCCCTCACGATCGCCGGTTCGCGCAAATTTGCACCGGCGTAACAGGTATTGTCCTGGCCTGGCTGCTATTTCTCACCGCGAAGGACAGCCGTAGTTCCAGGCGGAATTCACCGCCGGTTTAAACTCGGCTACAATGCGGATTTTCCCGGGTTTGGCTCGGTATTCATCCCTGCCAAAATAATTTGCTTTCGCCCGTCCGCATTTGCCCTTTCAATTTCCCGCCATGTCGCACGAATACGTCCTGAAACCGTTCACGCCGGAGATCCGGCTGAACATTGACTATGCGCGCGAACTCAATGAACAGCAGTTCGCCGCCGTGACCGCGCCCCCCGGTCCGGCACTCGTCATTGCCGGCGCCGGTTCCGGAAAAACCCGCACGCTGACGTATCGCGTGGCTTATTTGATTGAACAGGGCATCCCGCCCGAAAGAATATTGCTGCTGACTTTTACCAATAAGGCCGCCGGCGAAATGATGCGGCGTGTTTCGGATTTGCTGGGCCAGGAACTGCGTGCGCTGTGGGGCGGCACCTTTCATTCCATTGGCGCACGCGTTTTGCGGTTGCATGCCGAGACGCTCGGCTACCAGAAAGATTTCACCATCCTGGACCGTGATGATGCGAAGGATCTCATCAAAGCATGCATGGCGGATGCAAAAATCGACAAGAAGGACAAGCACTTTCCCAAGCCGGACGTCCTGAACGAAATCTTTTCGCTTGCGGCCAACACGCACAAGGCCGTCGAGGAACTGGTGGACGGGCAATTCAGTTATTTTGCGCCGTTCGCCGCCGAGATCGCCGACCAGCAGAAGCGTTATCACGCCCGCAAGCGCGCAACCAACGGCATGGATTTCGACGATCTGCTCGCGCTCTGGCTCAAGCTGCTTCAGGAGCACCCTGATGTTTGCGAGCATTACCAGCGCCGCTTTCAATTCATTCTCGTGGATGAGTATCAGGATACCAACAAGCTGCAGGGTGATTTGATTGATTTGCTTGCCGCGCGGCATCACAACGTCACCGTCGTTGGTGACGACGCGCAGAGCATCTACGCTTGGCGCGGCGCGAACTTCGCCAACATCCTTGATTTTCCTAAACGCTATCCCGGCGCGAAAGTGTTCAAGATTGAGACGAATTACCGCAGCACGCCGGAGATCCTCAACGTCGCCAATGCCGCCATTGCCGCGAACGTGAACCAGTTCGCCAAGGAGTTGGCCCCCGCGCGCAAAACCGGCGTCAAACCCGCGTTGGTCCAATGTCACAACGCCGGACAGCAGGCGCAGTTCATCGCGCAGCGGGCGCTGGAGCTGCGCGACGAAGGCACGAGCCTAAATCAGATCGCCGTGCTTTACCGGTCGCATTTTCACGCGTTGGAATTACAACTTGAGCTGACGCGGCAGCAGATTCCGTTTTCCATCACCAGCGGCATCCGGTTCTTCGAGCAAGCGCATATCAAAGACGCGACCGCGTTTCTGAAATTCGTCGCAAACCCGAAGGATGAAGTGTCCTTCAAGCGACTCGTCCAGTTGATTCCCGGCGTTGGCGGCAAAGGCGCTGAGAAACTGTTCCAAAGCTTCACGGCAAAGATGGCGGATGGCGGATTGAAGGTGGAAGCAACACCGAAGATTGCCGCCGCATTACAAACTTGCGCCAAAGCCGTACCGAAAAAGGCCGCCGTCGCGTGGGCGCAGTTTGTGGCTACCATTTCACAACTCGAAGCCGAAAGCACGCGCCGGAACGCAGCCAAGATGCTGCGCCTCGTGATGGACGCCGGCTATGACGATTATCTCAAGGAGACCTACGACAACTACGAGCGCCGGCTGGACGAAATCCAGCAACTGGCCGAGTTTGCCTTTCAATTCGGCAGTGTGGAGGAATTTCTAACGCAGCTCGCCCTGCTGACCAATGTCGAAGCCGAGGACGATCCGGCGGATGATACCGAGAAGATCAAGCTATCGACCATTCATCAGGCCAAGGGACTGGAGTTCGAAGTCGTATTCGTCATCATGCTTTGCGACGGACTGTTTCCGTCAGCCCGCTCCAGCGAGAGCAACGACGGCGAGGAAGAGGAACGGCGGCTGTTCTACGTTTCCATTACGCGCGCGAAAAATGAGCTTTACCTGACTTATCCGCTGATCCGTGGCGGTTTTGGTGCTTCCGGCGCGGACACGTTTCAGTCCCCTTCCCGCTTTCTTTCGGAAATTCCCAAGGGCTTGCTGAACGAATGGAACTTGCGCTGAGTATTTAAGTACCGCCATTTCCGCTTAGCCCGCTGGTATCTTTGTGGCTTGACCGTCCACGAACGCCTTGAGGTCGGCTTTGAACGCGGGTTGGAAAATGCAATTCAAGTGTCCCGCGCCGGCGACCAATTCAATACGCACATCGGGACGCAGTTGGTGCAACGGTTCGACATAAAGCAGCCGTAACGGATCCATATCGCCCACGATCACAATGAAAGGGGTTTTTATATTGCGGACCGCCTCGGCACTGACCGCCAGCCTCTTAAATCCGCGGATGCAGGCCTCGATGGCATTCTGGCTGGCATTGGTGTAACCGGGGAATAGATTGCCATTCTCCATCCAGCCCATGCCGCCCAGCACTGCCGAACGCACTCGTTTCGGATGTAGCACCATCATTTTCATGGCGATCATCCCACCCATGGAATAACCCACCATCTGCGCCCGCTGGATGTGCAAATGATCCATCAGCCGAACTACATCCTCCACCATATTGACGCCGTACTGGTCGTCGCGGACCGGTTTATCCGACCCTCCGTGGCCGCGACAGTCCAAGGCGACCACCCGGTGGTGCTTTGCCAGCTCCGAAATGATTCCGGGCCACTCCCAGTTGATTTGCGCGCTGGCCATCAACCCATGAATTAAAATCACCGGATCACCTTTGCCGGCCACCACATAATGAATTTTAACACCGGCCGAATCAAAAACTTCTGCCCGGGCTGGTGCGCCGGCGATCAATATAAAGGCCAGGACAATTTGAACAGTGCGCTTCATTGTGGCGGCGACGAACGTAGGCTTGGCAGGTGAGAAAGTCAATTTTCCAGCTATCGCCAATAATATGGCAGGTGGACCACGTGAAGGGCCGTCGTTCCGGGACAATTTATGATTGCCGCCGGATGACAAGAACGGTAGAACTCCCCCATGAAACTTTTCCTCTCCATTCTGGCCATCATTGGGCTTTGTCTTTCAGCCTGGGCCCGGGAAGATTTGTCTGACACAAACACGCCGAGTCCCAAGGAGATTGAAACGACCCGGCTCGCGGCGGAAAGCGGCGATGCGGATTCCCAATACATGCTCGGTAATTATTATTATCGCGGACAGGGTGTGGCCACCAACCGGTCTGCGGCGGTGACGTGGTTCCAAAAATCGGCCGAACAAGGGAATATCTGGGCGCAATGCTGCCTGGGCCTTTGCTATCAAAGCGGTGAAGGCGTCGTGGAGGACAAAGCCAAGGCCGTGGCCTGGTTCCGCAAAGCCGCCGATCAAGGTTATCCCAATGGCCAATATGATTTGGGCCTCTGTTATGACCAGGGCGACGGGGTGGTGGCCGACCCGAAAGAAGCCCTGAAGTGGTTTTACTTGGCCGGCCAATATGGCGAAGTTGCCGAAGGCAATTTTGCCGTAGCCCGCTGTCTATACGATGGCGCAGGGATCAAGCAGGATCGTTCCCAGGCGGTCATTTGGTATGAAAAGGCGGCGGAGCAGAATCTGCTGGAAGCCCAGATGTTGGCGGGCATGTGCTATTGGTTCGGCTGGGATGTTAAAGCGGATCTGCCCAAGGCCGTAGAATGGTTTAGACGGGCGGCCAACCAGGGAGAACCGCA
>Ga0302277_1000164_pt1 | contig 51522 bp, 53 predicted proteins | sample III_Bog_N3_1_FD_198759 | JGI IMG/M metagenome (GOLD analysis project Ga0302277, IMG submission 198759) | Peat permafrost microbial communities from Stordalen Mire near Abisko, Sweden - III_Bog_N3_1 | ecosystem: Environmental > Terrestrial > Soil > Wetlands > Peat | place: Sweden: Abisko... | reverse complement strand
CTGGTCCCGATGATATTTATGTTTCGCCAAGCCAAGTAAGAAAATTTAATCTTCGTACGGGTGATACTGTCGAAGGGGAAATTCGCTCGCCCAAAGAAGGTGAACGATATTTTGCCTTGCTTAAAGTCAATAGTATTAATTTTGAAGATCCTGAGAAAGCTCGTCATCGTATCGGGTTTGATAATCTGACACCTCTATATCCTAATCAGCATCTTAAACTGGAATTGCCTGATCCTACGAAGAAAGAATACACGACGCGCATCATTGATTTGATTTGCCCTTTGGGCAAAGGACAGCGTGGGCTTATTGTGGCTCCGCCTCGTACCGGTAAAACGGTTATGATGCAAAATGTTGCTCATGCCATTACAACCAATCATCCGGAAGTTTATCTTATTGTTCTTCTCATTGATGAACGTCCAGAAGAAGTAACGGATATGGCGCGATCTGTTAAAGGAGAGGTCATAAGCTCAACCTTTGACGAACCTGCAACACGTCATGTGCAAGTAGCCGAGATGGTCATAGAAAAGGCGAAGCGTCTTGTTGAACATAAGCGCGATGTTGTCATTCTGTTAGATAGCATTACACGTCTTGCGCGCGCCTATAACACAGTTGTGCCTTCATCTGGCAAGGTTTTGACAGGTGGTGTCGATGCGAATGCTCTTCAACGTCCAAAGCGTTTCTTTGGTGCGGCACGTAATATAGAAGAGGGTGGTTCTTTAACAATTATCGCAACAGCGCTTATTGACACGGGAAGCCGTATGGACGAAGTGATTTTTGAAGAATTCAAGGGTACGGGTAATTCAGAAATCATTCTCGAACGCAAACTTTCAGATCGTCGAACTTTCCCAGCCATTGATATTACAAAATCAGGAACGCGTAAGGAAGAATTGTTGGTTGATAAGGCGACAATGTCAAAGATGTGGGTCTTGCGCCGTGTTCTTATGCCTATGGGCGTTACGGATGCAATGGAGTTTCTGCTTGATAAGCTTAAATACAGCAAAACGAACAGTGATTTCTTCGACAGCATGTCAAGTCAGGGTGGTAATGAAGGTGGAAGCACCAAGACAGTGACAGTGACGCGTCGTGGTTCATCCGGGGCCACGAACAGCGGCGACTAAGTAAGCTTGGTGCGTGATGACGGAGCGAGTCAAACTTCCTCTTCCTGATCATACGGACAAGGTTCTGTTGCACTCTTGTTGTGCGCCCTGTTCGGGTGAAGTCATGGAGGCTATGCAAGCAAGTGGATTGGATATTACGGTTTATTTCTACAACCCGAATATTCATCCACGTGAGGAATATGACCTTCGTAAAATAGAAAATATTCGCTTCGCTGAAAAAATGCGAATTCCTTTTATCGATGCCGATTATGATAGCGATCGTTGGTTTGAGAGAGTGCGTGGTCTAGAGTGGGAACCGGAACGCGGCGTGCGATGTACGCAATGTTTTGATATGCGTTTTGAGAGAACAGCTCTTTTTGGCCATGAAAACGGATTTAATATTTTCACGTCGTGTCTTGGCATCTCACGTTGGAAAAATATGGAACAAATCAATGATTGCGGTCGTCGTGCAGCAGCACGCTATGAAGGTATGAGGTATTGGGATTACAATTGGCGCAAAGCAGGGGGTGCGAACCGCATGATTGAAATTTCAAAACGTGAGGAATTCTATCAGCAAGAATATTGTGGCTGTATCTATTCTTTGCGCGATACCAATAAACATCGCCGCGAGACAGGTCGCGATAATATAAAGATAGGCGACCTTTATTACCGTTCGGATAACGCAGGGGATCAATAACTATTTAAAGACTTGAGCAAGACACGCCTTAGCAATATCGCCTATTTGCTGAGAAACAGCTGCTGTGTTTTTGGGATCTTTAGCCGCTTCACTGGCTGCGGCCCCATAAGTATCGAGATCCCATTCTTTCATTTTATTGCGAGCGCAATCACAAAAACGCGCGCGCTCAGGGTTTGATTGCTCGGATTCACTCCCCATGCAATTCTCGTAATCTTTATCTAAAGCATAAGTAGGAACAGACTCTGCATAGGCTTTTCCTAGAAAACTGAGTGATAAAAGGACGAAAAAGAAAGCGATGATATTGCGCATCAAAATACCTCTTTAGCTAACGGCTTTTAGACTAGGCTCATGACCATGATTGGTGATGTAAAGTTGAGCAAAGTCGATGGGGTTGATCATAACCTGAGGGAAGCTACTTTCCCGTATGGCATTCATAAGAATAGAACGCGCAAAAGGAAAAAGCATGCGTGGGCATTCAATAAAAAGAAACATTTTTAATTGAGGCTCAACGAGTGCCGGGAGATGAAAAACGCCAGCATAAGCAAGCTCGGCAATAAATGCGACTTTATCTTCAATCTTGGTTTCCATCTTAATCGCGAGAATAACCTCGTAAACATTTTCCGCGAGGTTTCGTGTCAGAACGTTTACACCCATTTGTAAATCAGGCGCGCTTGTCTTTGGTGAGAAGATATGGGGGGTATTGGGGCTCTCAAAGGAGAAATCTTTAATATATTGAGAACTAATGCCGACGGAAAGCGCTTCCGATAGAGGCGAGGAGTCAGGGGCGGCGCGATCGGATGTGGTTACCATTGTGTCTCCTTACTTTTGGCGAATATGTGCTATCATAGACGAGATTGCATCATCATGCCTAGACGCTTTATAATCAGCCCATGGATATAGACACAATTATTTACGCCATCGTTGCCGCCATCCTCTTGATACGCTTGTGGTCAGTCTTGGGCCGCCGTGACAGTGATGATGTAACACGACCAAACCCCTTTGTCGCTCCACCTTCTCCTCAGAAGGAGACCGCCGATGCTCCCTTTAACCCGACGGATGATACAGGGCAGCCTATACCTCGACTTGTTGAGCCCTTCGTATTACCCCCCAATTCGCTTGCAGGGGGGCTTGAAAAAATCCAAACTATGGACCCAACTTTTGATGAGAAGAAATTTTTACAAGGCGCTCGTAGCGCTTTCTCAATGATTATCGAGAATTTTGCGGCCAATCATATAGAGTCCATTGAACGTCTTCTGGGGGAGAAGGTTTTAGCCCATTTTCGTGCCGCTGTTTTAGAACGTCAGAAGACAGGACAGACAATGGAGAGTAAAATTATCTCAATCACGGAAGCTGAAATTACTGCTGTAAAGATTGAAGAATCTAAAGCTTTTCTCACCGTACGTTTTGTCTCACTTCAAGAAAACATTTTGCGAGATGCCAGCAGCCATGTTTTAGGAGGGACAATTGGTAAAACAGAAGAAGTAACAGATCTTTGGACCTTTGTGCGCGATGTCAAAGCGGCGGATCCGAACTGGATTTTGATTGAAACACATGGCTAATATAGGTCGATATCATCTAAGTCTATGTTTTCTATTGTTATTAGCAGCATGCGTTGGGCAATCGCCAACCTCGAACCCATCCTTTCTACAGACAGCTGTGGGCTTTGGGGACCTTCCTGGATGGAATAACGATCCTGTTCTTGAAGCTGTTCCTGCCCTCCTAAAATCGTGCGACGCCTTAGACAAGAAGGCGATATGGTCTCCTCTCTGTCGGTCGTTAAGATCCACACCACTTTCGACAAATGAACAAGCACGTCATTTCTTTGAGCACTGGTTTCAACCCTATGCCGTGCGAAGCGGGGAAAGCGATCAAGGATTATTTACCGGGTATTATGAAGCTGAATTGCACGGATCTTTTCATCAGGAAGGACCTTATCAAACGCCGCTCTATGCCCGTCCGCATGATTTGGTAACCGTTGATTTGGGGCAATTTAAATCAGATCTTCATGGCCAACTGATTACGGGAAAAGTGGTGAATGGGCCCAAAGGCCTCAAACTTACCCCTTATGATGATCGCTCACTTATTGCGAAAGGATCTTTAGTGGGACGAGCCCAACCCCTCCTTTGGGTTGACAATCCGATTGATGCTTTCTTTCTAGCCATTCAAGGTTCTGGACGTGTCCGGATGACGGATAAGCGCTGGGTAAAAGTTGGCTATGATGCATCAAATAGTCGTCCCTACGTGGCGATAGGTAAAATCTTGGCTGATCACAATGACATAGGGAAGCCTGTTACCATGCAAGCGATTCGCTCTTGGATGCAGCAGCATCCTGAGCGTGCGTCTGATATTATGAATCTTAATACTTCCTATGTCTTCTTCCGAATCTTAACGAATAATGGTCATAATGAAGGGCCCCTTGGAGCTGAAGGGGTGGTCCTTACGCCTGAACGGAGCTTGGCGGTTGATACGGCCTATATTGAGCTTGGCACCCCTGTTTGGTTGGATACAGCGGATGGAAAAGGCAACAAACTTCAGAAACTTGTCATTGCCCAAGACAAAGGTGGGGCTATTAAGGGCATTGTGCGTGGCGACGTCTTTTGGGGCTATGGTCCTGCAGCTGAGATTGAAGCGGGATCGATGCAAAGTCCTGGGCGCTATTTTGTTTTGCTTCCTCGCTCGGGAGTAACGGATGCCTCATTCTGAAGATCAAGAAATATGGCAAGCTTATCTTAAAAAGGTGAAACCCAAAGGGCGGAGACAAAGAACCACCGCCTTAACAAAAGCCCAAACAACAATCCTTAAAAGTGAAGTTAAAGCCCTAGGTGATATGAAAAGTCATTCTGATAAGGTCTCCTTTCTGCTTTTTTCTACTAATAAACCCGCGCATAATTATTTATCGCATCATTTTGATCGACGTACGGAACGACAGCTACGTGATGGATCGATTGGCCTTGAGGCAAAGCTTGATATGCATGGCATGACACAAAAAGAGGCCTATCAGGCGCTCGAGAACTTCATGAAGACTCATATAAAACTGCGTCACCACAAACTTCTTATTATTACTGGAAAAGGCCATCAAGGTCAGGGCGTTTTGCGTACGCATCTTAAAACGTGGCTTGAAAAAGATATGTGGCTTCCATTTCTTCTCAATGTGCGAGAAGCGGCTCCCAACCATGGAGGGAGCGGCGCCTTTTATGTTTTCTTGCGTTTTCCGAAAGATAAAAAATGATGACAAAAGATTATCTTGGTTATTTATCCATTCTAACGGCAAGTATCGGATACGGTCTTTACATACTATCCATTGTGCGTGGCAAAACGCATCCTCACCTTTTTTCATGGGTTATATGGGGAACAGTAACTGGCATCGTCTTTGTTGCCCAAGATAGTAAGAATGGAGAAGCCGGAGCTTGGGCAGCAGGATTTAGTTCCGTTATTAGTTTTATCGTTGCTCTTTTAGCCCTTCGTTATGGCGAGAAAAAAATCACCTTTCTTGATTGGCTGACATTTGCCGGGGCCTTGGGGGCAATACCTATTTGGTATTTTGCGAAAGATCCACTTGCCTCCGTTATTTTGGTGACATTTATAGATCAACTCGGCTTTTTACCAACGTTCCGCAAATCATACTTTAAACCGCGCGAAGAGTCGGTGTGGACTTATATTATGGACATATTTAAATATGTATTATCGTTGGGAGCGCTCAGTTCTTATTCGTGGGTTACGATCTTCTTCCCACTTGTCATTATATTATCCAATAGTTGTTTCTTGCTTATGATCCGCTTAAGAACACGCCGTGTTTCATCTTGATGCATTATTTAACGAGCAAGGGTCCGAGATGGCGTCCGCCGAGTAAGTGAACATGATAGTGTGGCACTTCCTGATGAGCATTGATGCCGGAATTTGAAATAAGGCGATAACCGCCCTCCTCAGCCTTCGTGAGATGAATAATGTTAGCAATGGCCTTCTGAAAGCCTGTAATCGCATCATCCGCAGCATGGGTTACAAAATCATGATAGTTACAGTAGGGGCCTTTGGGGATGATAAGAATATGGAGGGGCGCCTGTGGATGGATATCTGGAAACGCGAAAGCAAAATCGTCTTCGTAGATTTTCTGGCACGGAATTTCGCCGCGCAAGATTTTAGCAAATACATTATTGATATCATAGGACATAGTTGCTCCTCCCAAAAAATGAAACGCGGCGTTTAAAGTTAATCCAAGGGTTGAGCAAGAGCGAGGGCTTCCGCAGCATTAATTTTTCCACTGTAGAGGGACTGACCAAGAATGACGCCCGCGACGCCTGCATTATCTTTGAGCTCTTCAAGATCTTGCAAAGAATGGACGCCACCCGATGCAATAACCGGTGTTGTAAGAGCGAAGGCAAGATCAATAATGGCCTCGGTGTTAATTTCACTCAGAGCGTTGTCCGTGTTTATGTCTGCATAGATAATAGCAGCGGCACCGGCGTCTTCAACTCTCAGTGCAAGATCGAGCGCTTTCATGGTGGATGATTTTGTCCAGCCCGTCACGGCAACATATCCAGCGCGCGAGTCAATCTTTACAACAATACGTCCTGGGAATAAACGGCAAGCTTCGCGTAGGAGCTCGGGATTTTGTAAAGCAACCGTCGTTAAAACGATTTTAGCAATACCTTTGTCAAGCCAATGATTGATCGACGCTATGTCGCGAATGCCTCCAGATAACTGAATGGGAATCTGGACATGTTTAAGAATATCATCGACGGCTTGTGCATTCACTGAGCGCCCTTCAAAGGCGCCATTAAGATCAACGACATGTAACCATGAAAACTTTTGAGCCTCGAATTGAGCGGCCCTTTCTCCCACATTTTTATGCAGCACTTCAGCTTGGCTTAAATAGCTGCTATCGCGGGTTAAGCGTGCCACGACACCATCTTTGATATGAATAGAGGGGTAAAGTATCATGCTTTGCAATCAGCCTTTGTGCCTTTTAAGGGTAGCTCTTAGCCAAAAAGCTTGCTTTCGGCAACATTTAGCTGTCGCCTTCTTGCACAATTGCTTAGGAATGCCTATTTCTAATCACGTAGCCTCAATAAATGAAAGAAATCGAGTGTAAATGAGCGAAAATCAGCAATTTCCTACGTGGCATGGCACAACCATAATATGTGTTCGTAAGGGTTCAAAGGTTGTCATAGCTGGCGATGGCCAAGTTTCAATGGGTTCTACCATCGTTAAAGGTAATGCCCGTAAGGTTCGTCGCCTCAAATCAAGCGCTGGTACCGACGTGATCGGGGGGTTCGCGGGAGCCACGGCCGATGCTTTTGCGCTCTTTGAACGCCTTGAGGCGAAGCTTGAGAAACATCCAGGACAGCTTATGCGCGCTTGCGTTGAGATGGCCAAAGATTGGCGTACCGATCGTTATTTGCGGCGTCTTGAAGCCATGATGGCGGTTGCCGATAAATCAACGAGCCTTATCCTCTCGGGTAACGGCGATGTGCTTGAACCGGAAGATGGCTTGATTGGTATTGGATCCGGTGGATCCTATGCCCTGGCAGCAGCACGTGCTCTCATTGATCAATCCCATATTGATGCGGAAAGTGTTGCACGCAAGGCTCTCTCAATAGCCGCCGGTATTTGCGTTTACACGAATAACCATGTGACCCTTGAATCGATAGACCTCGTATGACCCAGCTCTCTCCCCGTGAAATCGTTGCCGAACTCGATCGCTATATTGTAGGACAAGCGGATGCCAAGCGCGCCGTTGCGATTGCGCTACGTAATCGTTGGCGTCGTCAGCAATTACCCGAAACGTTACGTGAAGAAGTTCTTCCTAAGAATATTCTTATGATCGGACCAACCGGCGTCGGTAAAACAGAAATAGCGCGTCGCCTCGCTAAATTAGCGCAAGCCCCTTTTTACAAGGTGGAGGCGACGAAATTTACCGAAGTCGGCTATGTAGGCCGTGACGTTGAGCAAATCATTCGTGATCTTGTTGAAGTTTCATTAAAAATGACGCGTGAGAGAATGCGCAAAGATGTGCAGGAGCGTGCCGCTATTGCATCTGAAGAACGCATTATTGATGCTCTTGTGGGTGAAAATGCGACTCCTGAGACACGTCTTAAGTTCCGTCACATGCTTAAAGAGGGCGAACTTGAAGAGCGGGATATCGAAATTCAAGTTGTCGATAATAGCGGGAATGCAATGTCGATGTTTGATGTTCCGGGAATGCCGGGAGCGCAGATGGGGATGCTTAATATCGGCGATATGCTGGGTAAAGCCATGGGGGGTGCGCGCACCAAAACGCGTAAACTTAAAGTCAGTGAAGCGCGTCAAGTGCTGCGCGATGAGGAGTCGGATAAGTTGCTCGATAATGATAAAATGACGGCCGAAGCACTTGAAGCTGTGGAACAGAATGGTATCGTTTTTCTCGATGAAATCGATAAAATTGCGTCACGTAGCGAGTCAATGCGCGGCGGCGGCGATGTAAGCCGGGAAGGTGTTCAACGCGATTTGCTTCCTCTGATTGAAGGTACAACTGTTTCAACAAAACATGGAACGGTGCGCACAGATCATATCCTTTTTATTGCGTCGGGAGCCTTTCATCTCGCAAAGCCCTCTGATCTGTTACCAGAGTTGCAAGGGCGGTTACCAATACGCGTGGAATTGAAAGCTCTGACGCGCATGGATTTTAAACGTATCTTGGTTGAACCGGAAGCCAGCCTCATCAAACAATATAAGGCGCTTTTGGGTACCGAGAAGGTGACACTTGATTTTACCGATGATGCGATTGATGAATTGGCGCGTTTGGCGGCGGATGTGAACGGGAGCGTCGAGAATATTGGCGCACGTCGTTTACACACCTTGCTTGAGAGATTATTGGAAGATATTAGCTTTGATGCCAACGAGAAGCCGGAGAGTGCCGTAACGATTGACGCGGCTTACGTGCAAGATAAGCTGAATGATTTTGCGACCAATGTCGATTTGTCGAAATTTATTCTGTAACAAAAAAAGGCGCGCCTTAAAGCGCGCCTTTTGAAATTGCTATCTTTTAAGGTTGTGCCGCTGATAAACGAGGAGAACTGAGGGCTTGAACCCCCATCGAAGCACCCTTAAGGGCTGCGCTCCCAAAGGTACTTTTTATAAACGATGTTGACCCTTGGTTAAAACCGCGGGCTGCGGAGATACCTTCAGAAGCAAAACTGCTCAATGCTTTTGAGGCCACATTCCCTGCTACTCTCGTTGCTGCGACTGCGATTGGACCCGCCATGGTTGCCTCCTTTAAAATTTCTGTAACATCTTCGTCACACAGTTATTATTAAATACCGAAAGTATTAATTTTATCTAAATTGCCAGATGATTGTAAAAGAACGATATTTATAGTTTCTTGGTCATTTTATTACTTTTTAGAAATTTTTGATTAATAAAGTTTCAACCTTTGGCCGTCACACAGGGAGGTTTTGAAATTCTAAGAAACACGATTCGTCATTCATAATGGCCCACTTCTTTGGTCAATTTTTTCTTAAGACCTCGTGAACAAGAGGAAGTCAATAAAACCCTTCACTCAAACAGAAGATGAAGTAGTGATTGGGAAAAATAATCTTTCCTCTTCCCTCAATTGAAATAAGAGCTTTTGTCATGGCAACGGGAATGCTAAGGCTGCAGGGCTTTTATAATTTTCCTTGGTGATATATGCGTCCGTCCCATCGCGCTCTTGATCAATTGCGTCCCCTTTCTTTACAACCCGGATTTGCGAAGTTTGCAGAAGGCTCATGCCTTATAAAATGCGGCGAAACCCATGTGCTGTGCACGGCAACGGTTGATGATAAAGTACCTCCTTTTTTGCGTAACACAGGCCTTGGTTGGGTAACGGCCGAATATGGCATGTTGCCGCGGTCGACGGCGCAACGCATGGACCGTGAGGCGGCTAAGGGTAAACAATCCGGACGAACCCAGGAAATCCAACGATTGGTGGGACGCGCTTTGCGTGCCGTCGTTGATCGTAAAGCTTTGGGGGAAATTCAGATTAAGATTGATTGCGATGTTTTACAGGCCGATGGTGGAACACGTACGGCCTCGGTGACAGGAGGTTATGTCGCTCTTGCCATGGCGTGCAAATATCTCATGAAGATTGGTAAAATTGGAACCTATCCTTTGATCGATTCTGTTGCCGCCATTTCTTGTGGGCTCTACAGGGATCATGCTGTTCTTGATCTCGATTATGACGAAGATTCAAATGCTCAAGCTGATGCCAACTTTGTTTTAACAGGCCAAGGAGGTATTGTTGAAATCCAAGGAACAGCCGAGCATGCTCCTTTTAGTGAAGTTCAGTTTCAAGAGCTTTTAAAATTAGCCCGTAAAGGCATTGAGGAAATTACGGTATTACAAAAGGCAGCTTTAGGCTGACATATTTAAGAAAAGCTGAGAACAAAGCGCATTGTCGGGTGTACCCGTCCGTTTAACCGCGGCTTCTGTTTCGAAGAGACGCGCCAAAGCACGTTCAATTTTGGGTCCTGGCCAACGTCGTAATTGATTGGCCATAACGTCGGTATATTTCCAGAAAACAGGTGGTTGCAAATTTTTAATGGCCTCGGCCGCGCTCATCCCCTTTTCCATTTGTGATCGTGCCCACTGGAGGCGCAGAAAATGTCGTTGTGCAGAACGCAACAAAGCTACTGTTGAGGTTTGTTCCGCAAAGAGGCGATCCAAAAGAAGAGCCGCGCGTTTGCTTTCACCACTAGCGACAGCAAAAACAAGATCATCAAGTTCAGCTGTGCCGGCATCATGGATTGTTGCCAAAACATCTTCCATACTGACGGATTTTTGGCCATACGCGTAAAGAGCGAGTTTTTCTAATTCACTACGCATAGCAAGGCGATCGGGGGGTAAAACATCGCACAGAAAAAGGAGAATATCGCGGGCGACCGTTAGATTTTTCTGTTGTAAAATATCACTGACGATACGTTGACGGGCGGCGCCATCCTCAACATAACAAGCAAGAGCAACCGCTTGCGGATGATTTTCACACTGACTGCGAAGTTTAGATCGTTTATCAAGCTCACCTGCCTCAATGAGGAGGAGATTAGAAGCATCGGTCGTATCGGTAAGAATGTTGGTAACCGCAGCACTGATATTTTCGGAGGCGTGTTGAACCCAAACGAGACGTCGCCCGCCTCCCCACGCTTGTGCGGCCATTTCATCGGCAAGACGTGAGGGTGACTCGGCGATGACGGCGCCTGTTAGAAGAGTAACCCGAAAAGGATCATTAAGATCATCGACTGTTTTCTTTGCTAAAACTTCAGCACGTTCGCGGACAAGGCCTGTATCCGGACCATAAATAAGAATGACCGAAACACGCGCATCGGGTTTTTGTAGAAAAGAAGTAATTTGTGCAGACGATAATTTCACACGAAATCCATAAACGTCGATTAAAGGGAAGGACGCTCTGAGAAATAAAGACTCAATCGATTGACAATTTGTTCGCTGACTTCATTGATTGTGCGTTGTCGGGCATCTTCGCGAGCGGCCAAGGTACCATATTGATCGTTGAGCTTATCATAACTCGTGGTGCTGTGCGCCGTCCCATGCATGAGAGATTTACCTTTCAGGTCTTTAAGTTCGTAATCACCATACGTGTTCATAAGGGAACGGGTTGCTATAGCATTGGCAAGAATGCCCAAATCTTCTTCGGTGCTGCGAAGCTTAATAGACAAAGTATAGTTTGGAAGACTGGGACGACCCTTACCATACATTTTATCAATAAGGAGATTCCGCAAGATTTGTCCTTGACGATCTGCAATATTATCAATGGCAACCTCATTGAGAGCAACAGCCACAGGAGTTCCTGCGTCAGAACTACGGGTGCCATAGACTGTATGAAACCCACAAGCTGTTAGTAAACAGAGGAGCGGAACAAGACGTGCAAAAGAATGAATTTTCATGTGTTAGGCAACAACATTTATGATTTTGTTCGGTACAACGATAACTTTCTTCGGGGTCTTTCCAGCAAGAAAATTGGCAATTGAGACATGGCTAAGGGCCGCTTTTTCAGCCTCACTGGCGGCAACATCGCGTGGAAGCGTGATCGTTGCGCGTAGTTTACCATTGACTTGAATAGCGACTGTGACCGTTGTGTCGACCAAAAGATCAGCACTTGCTTTTGGCCAAGGTGCTTCGCTGAGCAACGTTGTGTTGCCTAAATGCGACCATAGTTCTTCCGATATATGTGGCAACATAGGACCAAGTAATTGTGCGACCGTCTCAAGTCCTTCGCGCAAAACCCAATCCTCACCCTGCCCTGCGCGCGTTTTTGTTTGTGCTGCAAAGTCTTCGAGCGCATTTGTCAGTTCGCGTACCTTGGCCACAGCGCCATTAAAATGAAAGCGTTCAAAAGCCTGGGATACATCATCAATAGCGCGATGGATCAATTGGCGCATTTTATGGGCGGACTCACTGATAGGGGAAGGCATGGCTGTACCAAGAGGAGGTAACGGCGTTTCGGTGACGAGACGCCAGACACGGTTTATGTAGCGCCAGGAGCCATCGATGCCCGCATCTGTCCATTCAAGATCGCGTTCGGGGGGACTATCCGATAGCATAAAGAGACGCGCGGTATCCGCTCCGTAACTGTCTATGATTTTACCAGGATCCACGACATTCTTTTTTGATTTACTCATCGTTTCATTACGGCCAACCGTCACGGGACGATGTGTTTCTATATGCGTAACACGGCCATCGGGATGCTTTTCAATCTCTTCCGGATAGAGCCATTTCCCATTCTCATCCTTATATGATTCATGACAAATCATGCCTTGCGTAAAGAGGCCTTGAAATGGCTCATCAATTTTGAGATAGCCCGTTTTTTTCATACCACGCGTAAAGAAGCGTGAATAAAGAAGATGCAGAATGGCATGTTCGACGCCACCCACATATTGATCGACAGGTAACCAATACTCAGCGGCGGCCTTATCGACGGGCTGCTCGGCATCCTTGGCCGAGCAATAGCGTGCAAAATACCAGCTGCTATCCACAAAAGTATCGCATGTGTCGGTTTCACGACGTGCTGGGTTACCACATGTTGGGCAGTTAACTTTTTTCCAAGTTGGGTGATGATCGAGAGGGTTGCCGGGCTTATCAAAAGTCACATCTTCGGGCAATTGAACGGGCAAATCTTTTATAGGCACGGGCACGACGCCACAAGTGTCACAGTGAATAATAGGGATAGGACAACCCCAGTAACGTTGACGACTAACACCCCAATCACGGAGGCGGTATTGAACAATCCCCTCCCCGCTTTGTAGCTCTTCGATTTTGTGGATTGCCTTGGCCTTGGCTTCCGTACTTTCGAGATCATTGAGAAAATGTGAATGATAGAGTTGGCCGGGACCGGTATAAGCCTCCTCGCCGATAGAAAAAGTCGCAGAGTCTTCTTGGGGGGGCAAAATGACCGGGATAACAGGCAAATTATATTTACGCGCAAAATCAAGATCACGCTGGTCATGGGCAGGGCAACCGAAAATAGCACCTGTCCCATATTCCATTAAAACAAAGTTTGCGACATAGACGGGAAGTTTCCAGGATGGATCAAAAGGATGTTCAACAGAGAGCGCCGTTGCATAACCATGTTTTTCGCCGGTTTCGATGGCGACTTCGGATGTACCTGTACGAAGACATTCCGCGATGAAGGATGCGAGCTTCTCATCTTTTTTGGCCAGTTCAAGGGCCAAAGGATGATGCGGGGATATGGCAATAAAAGAAGCCCCAAAAAGAGTATCCGGACGTGTTGTAAAAACTTCAATATTGTCTGAGCTTTGGCTTAATTTGAAACGTATCTTGGCCCCATCCGATTTGCCAATCCAATTTTCTTGCATGAGGCGTACTTTTTCGGGCCAACGATCGAGCTTGCCAAGAGCTGTCAGAAGCTCTTCCGAAAAATCCGTAATCTTAAAGAACCATTGTGAAAGTTGGCGTTTTTCAACGCTAGCTCCAGAGCGCCAGCCTTTACCATCAATGACTTGCTCGTTGGCGAGAACAGTATGATCGACGGGATCCCAGTTAACCCAGGATTCTTTGCGGTATACAAGGCCAGATTTTAGAAAGTCGAGAAATAATTTTTGCTGATGTTTATAATAGCTTACATCGCAAGTCGCAAATTCTCGATCCCAATCAATGGATAAACCAATGCGCTTAAGCTCGGCGCGCATAATTTTGATATTATCATATGTCCATTTTGCAGGATGAATGTGGCGGTCACGCGCGGCATTCTCGGCCGGAAGGCCAAAAGCATCCCATCCCATCGGATGCAACACATTAAATCCTTGGGCTCTTTTGTAGCGGGCGACAACATCACTCAACGTGTAATTACGCACATGCCCCATATGAATACGCCCCGAGGGGTAGGGGAACATGGACATGACAAAATATTTAGGTTTTGAGGGGTCTTCAACAGCGTGAAAACTTCCCTTTTCTAGCCAAATTTTCTGCCATTTGGCTTCATTTTCTTGAACATTATAGCGCATAATAAAATCCTTAAACGGCGCTCTTATTTAAATTGTTTTTGAGCGATCCGCACCTGTCGAGCGCGAGTTAAAATCGTGTTTTCTAAAGCGCCGGCTGTACTGGGAGCTATAGCCGCATCGGTCCACGTACCATCCGCCCCTTTAACCTGCCGAAAGATAGATACTTTAATACCGTCCGCACGTAAATCGCGATCACGAATATAGATATTAAGCTTGGTACGCTCATTAGGATTACTTGGAGGCGAGTACCAGTCGGTAATTATTACGCCACCGAAAGGATCTGCGGAAACCAATGGCATAAAGGCAATGACGTCGAGGCTTGCGCGCCACAAAAATCCATTAACGCCAAGACCGTTGCTTGCGGTACTTTTCTTTGTCGCTGTATCATCGCCAAAAATGTCAAAACCACCCTTATCACTTGTGAGACTGCCATTTTTATAGAGCTGGTCATGATCCTTATCCCCATAAGTGGGATCTGTTTCAAGACCAAGGTTTGAACACCCTGTAAGGAACAGGGAAAAAAACGCTGTTATTATAAGGTATCGTGAGATCATCATGATTTTGTCCCATGAGCGAAACGTTAATCAACTTCGTAGGCGTCGCCTGATTCCAATGTTTTGCATGAAAAATCAAGATATTGCAAGGTACTAAGCCGCACCCTTTATGGCTGAAAGCCATGTGGCGGTAATGCAACACTATGATTACGAATACGATTTTGGGCTATTTGGTTCTTGTCTGTGCAGGACTGTTGATCCAGATTGCTCAACCTAAGGCCTGGCCTTAATGCTTACTTTTAATACAATCTCACGATTTACCAATCCACAAGGGAGATAACATGCGTAAAATTCTTTTGGCTACGACAGCGATTGTTGGCGTTGCTTTGGCAGGCGCTGCACACGCAGCTTCGACCTCGCCCATTTCATTGAACGTCGGCGGATACACGGATTTCGTCGCGGGCGCTTACAATGAATCACAAGGAACCATTCCTTCCTTACAACGCTCAGTTGGTGGTTTTGAAACAGAATACAAGCTCAATTTTGATGCAATCGGTAAAGCATCAAATGGGATCGAATATGGTGCGAATGTTAGCCTATGGAACGGTCCAGAAATCGGCAATTTGTGGCAAGGTGGTGGTAACACAGCTGAGCTGAATTCCGCTTATGTTTGGTTGTCGGGTGCCTTTGGTAAGGCTCTCTTGGGTGACGAACACGGCGCATCTGATCTGCAAGTTTACGCTCCAACAGTTGGCGAAGGCCAAGTTGATGGACGTTACATGGATTTCGTGAGCCCATTCTCCTTAGCTCGCGTTTATGCTAGCGGTATCGATAACACTGAACATGGTACAAAGATTACATATTACACGCCAAAAATTGGCAATGATATGAGCAAAGTACAAGTTGGCTTGTCGTATGAACCGAACCAATACAATTATGGTTCAGGCGTAAGCAAGTTTAATTCCAGCACAACATCAACACTTCCTTTGTCAACAGGCGGAGCTCTCTCACCCTATAAGAATAAGGTTGATGGCGCTGTCGAATATTGGGGCAATTTCCACCCCGTAACTGTTGCAGCAAGTGCAAATATCAGCACAGCGAATGCAGGGGCGACTGGTTCAACTTCTCCATCTGAATACTACTATGCTCCAGCAGCAGGTCATGGTTTCCGTGATTTCACATCATGGGGTGCAGGAACACAAGTCGGTCTCAACAGCCTTCCTGGCTTCACACTCGGTGGTTCCTATGAGGATCTTGGCCATTATGGTACAACTCATGGTCAAAACAGAGAGCAAGATGTTTGGAGCTTTGGCGGCAAGTATGAGTTCGACAAAGTTGCCGTTGCTGCGAACTACATTACTGCCAGCGAATATGACAATCTGCTGTTAGGTAATGAAGCACGCGCTCTTACAGACACAAACTATGTTAATAGCTTCAACGCTTATGGCTTTGGTGCTACCTACACATGGTTCCCAGGTCTGACAACATCAGGTGACGCAGTATTTTTTGACCAAAGCGTAGCTAATAACAATGACCACAATAACGGTTATGTATTGCTCGTTGCTCAAAAGCTGACCTTCTGATCTGAAGACAGTTTAAGAAACAGAAGGGCGGCAGGGTAACCTGTCGCCCTTTTTGTTTGTCAAAAAGAGTTCTTAAAAATGTCCAAAATTATTAACAATATTCACCATATTCGCGCGACAATGCAGGAGGCCCTTCGACAAGCGGGGCGTTCGGATCAAGATGTTCAATTAATTGCCGTCAGTAAAACGCGTAGTGTTTCTGATATTCGCGAAGCGATCACCGCAGGCCAAAGACATTTTGGGGAAAATAGAGTTCAGGAGGCTGTTACTAAGTTTACTACCCTTCGTTCGGAATATTCGAACCTCGAACTCCATCTGATAGGTCCGTTACAAACAAACAAAGTTGATGAAGCTGTTACACTCTTTGATGTCATCCAAACTTTAGACCGTCCTAAATTAGCTCAAGCTCTAGCCAAAGCGATGCTTAAAGCACAGCGCAAACCGCGACTTTATGTAGAAATCAACATAGGTTATGAACCCCAAAAGGCTGGCGTAGTGCCTGAGAAACTTGATGATTTTCTTGGCTATTGTCGGGAGGATTTAGGGCTCATCTTGGAAGGATTAATGTGTATTCCGCCTCATAACGTAAATCCTAAACCTTATTTTGACGCTATGAAAAAATTAGTGGATCAACAAAAAATGGAACATCTTAGTATGGGGATGAGTGCTGATTTTGTTGAAGCTATCATGGCCGGCGCCACAGACATTCGTGTCGGGAGCGCGCTCTTTGGCGAGAGAGACGTCGCCATTATTTAATTCATTGTGTCCAGGGCTAGGCCACTTAAAGAAGGGGCCGTGGCAAAATCTTTATATTGATTGATACGCTTTAAGATCATGACATCATCAAAGAGCGCCGGTGGAACATTGTCCTTCTGAGTTGATAAAAGCGATGTGTTGGGAGAAGACGCCATGACGGTCGATGCTGGAATAGCGACGGTTTCAGTTTCAATATCGGCAGAACTCGCGCTGACAGGGCTTGGTGAAGGGGGCGGAACTGTAGCAACAGGAGTTTGAGGCGGTGGTGGGGGTGTGGTTGATCCAACGGGCATAGGCTTAGGACCATTCATCAGCGGACTTGTATAAAGGGTATGTCCAAGGCGCATCGAATGAGAGCCTTCGCTAAGTGAGATGATACGATTTTGGCTTTCAATGTCGTTTGAGGTCATCGAGGGCATTTTCGTGTTGATGCGGGAGCGGTCCAAAGGGAAGGCTTTTTGATTGCTCATAATAGCCGGCGCTGCGGCTTCTTCAGATGCCACAACTACAGGGGCAGGGGGTGATGTTGGTTGTGCCGTCGCGGCGGACGTTGATTTTACGGGTGTAACCACAGTTGCCAGTACATCCAGCGGAGCGGCTGTAACAGGTGTGGGGTTTAAAGCGGGGAATGTCACAACAGCGGGTGTGGCTTCGGCTATTGAGGTGTTGGGAGTTGAATTATTCGTTCCAAAAAGTGAAGCCATAACATGACCCATACCATCGGTTCCTGTTGTTGCCTCTAGAGCGCTATTGGCAATAGCATTTATCCCGCTTATCGCCGCTGAAGCTAATCCCATAGGAGCGCTATACATAATATCGCCGGCAACTCGTGATACAGGGTTAATCGTGTTACCTGTAATCGAGCGATACACGGAACTGATGACAGGGATATGTTGCAGAGGGTTAACCATATCTACAAAATCGTTAAAACTCATTGTAGTTGACCCAGCATTCGTTGCTGTACGATCAAATTGCGTATAACGCCGCGAGTCGCTATTCGTGTTGATGGAGGTGGTATTGCTGTCGGGCTCCTGGGCAATATTCGTTGAGGCAGGGATATAATTCGCTGCATCAAATTTGTTGGTAAGAACCGAATTAACTTCGTACATAGGGATCTCGTTCTTTGTTACAGGATTATAAGAGCAAACGGCGTGCCAAAAATAATATGTTTCATGTCAATAACTTAGGCCTGGAAACCCCGGACCAAAACCGGTAATATTTGCCGTGGATAGGAGCTTTTCTTTTATGCCTTCTTTTTATGTCTATGTGCCCAACAAGGCTTTACGCGACGCTTTAATCGAGCAGATTAAGCAGTCCGATGACATGGATGTCATCGAAATTGCCGATATTAATATGGCTCCTACTCAGTCCGATTCAGTTTTGATCATCGATGAACAGACTCTTGATAAAAAGACTCTCAAATATTTGCGGGAAGCAAGAAAGGTCGAAATGCGCTCGACAATTTTGCTCTTGGGGGAGGTAAGCGCATTGGAGAGTGACTTGTTTACAGAAAGTTTTGCAAAGCCGCTTCGTCTTGGGCATTTTATGGTGCGTTTACATTTCTATATAGAAATCGCACCGCGGTTACGTAGTACGCAATTAATCTTTGGTCCTTATAAACTTGAAACGCAGAATCGCCAAATTGTTGTTATATCCAATAATGACATCATTCGCCTTACAGAAAAAGAAACAGCTTTGTTGGAATATCTTGGACAGAGCGATCAACCTATCGGACGTGAAGAATTGCTGGCGGCTATTTGGGGCTACAACCCGAGTATAGAAACACACACTCTTGAAACGCATATTTATCAATTGCGTCGGAAGCTTGATCCTGACAACAAAGGGGACAATTGGCTTATTAATAAACAAGGTACATACAGTCTTAGTCGTACAGGTGTCGAGTGATAAGAAGAACGCTTCTCTTATGTTTTATCGTTCTTTTGAGTATGAATGCATGTACAAGTTCGCCATCAGAAAAGTCGATTTCTTTTTATGGGCTCAGCAAAACACGACCGGATCCGCTTATGGAACGGCGCCTAGTGTTGTTATATCCACCGACAGGGGAGAAAGTGGATGTCGTTTATTTTCATCATAGCCACTATGACAAAGCAGCCTTAAATAAAATCAATATTCTGTTCCGAGATCGCCATGCCAATGTGGTGGGTACCATTGATCCTGAACTTATCGACTATCTCGTCGATATACGTACACGTCTTGGTCTTCCACCTACCCTTGTCTTTCAAATTTTATCAGGTTATCGCACAGCTGAAACCAATGCCATGTTAGCAAAGCACAATAAAAATGTAGCCCTTGAAAGCAACCATGTGCATGGTTGGGCGGTCGATTTTCGTATTGAGAAAGTGGATGGACGCGCTATTTGCGAAATTGCCAAGACAATGCAACGCGGAGGCGTGGCTTATTATCCCAAAGATAACCACGTTCACATTGATTTAGGAAATATACGTACCTGGCAGCAGAAATAAGGGTCTGACCATTCTTTTAACCATGAAAAAGGCCCAACTTAGGTCAAGAGCGAAGCTGGACTAGACTTGTCGTCAATAATGATCTAGATAAGCCGCTTCCGAAATGAAGGGCGATTAGCTCAGTTGGTAGAGCAGGTGACTCTTAATCACCGGGTCCGGAGTTCGAGCCTCCGATCGCCCACCATTCCGGTACAAATTTGAGCACCATATTTTGCTCAATTATGTCTATGGGAGGCGTCTCACCATTGAGGCCTATTCACCATGTTATCTCGCTAAGGTTAATTCTTTCAATTGGCGCGTGACTAAATGTAAACGAAAATCTGGACGTACAGTATCTGCACAAGAAAGTTGATTTAGAAAAATAGTTTCTGTCGCTTACAAGTCTAGATCTTTTCCTTCATTTATCTTGCTTGTTTGTTTGTTCTCTTTGATCATAAAATTAAGTGCGAAAGTGATTACAAAGAGGGCCGCGTTTGTAATGCTTACTTTCATAAAAGTATCAGCGGACATAAGATTAAACCACATTTGTACAAGAAATAAAAGGACGCCCAGTACAAACAAGAAGAAGGAGAGAATAGTTAGTGACTTCATGGTTTAATCTCCTCGACGAAAACAGCGGTGCCGTAACATAAGACTTCGGTTATACCTTGGCCAATTTCAGTTGCGTCGTAGCGCATCGCTGTGATGGCATTAGCCCCATTTCTTTCGGCATGTTGACACATCAGATTATAAGCTTCGGTGCGGGTCTGTTCACAAAGATTGGTATAAACAGTTATATTACCCCCAACTACGGATTGTAGCCCGGCAAAAAAACTACCGAATATGGAACGAGACCGCACAACAATGCCTCTCACAATGCCAACTGTGCGGATGATTTTATATCCTTGAAGATCGAGGGCCGTTGTAACCATGGAAGCTTTCATGATGCGTATTCCTTCCTATGAAGTGAAATGCTGATTTAAAATTTTTGTATTATTAGAATACAATGTTTAAGATTTATGACCATTTATATAGCCCCTTGCTAAATAAAGGGACAGGCTCAAGAATTTTGTTGCCGTTTATCTCTTCCAGAAAGCCTTAATGCTTTGAATTAATTCATACTTTTATGGAAGAAAGATTTGCCTCTAGGAAGGAGAAGAAGGCCGTTTGGAAAGAGCCTCTGACGATTGTCATCAATCCAAAGCTAAGGAACGCGCCTGAATAGAATGTCTCCTCAATCTCAAGAGAAGCTATTAGAATGCTGGCAGCCGAGAAAGAAATAGTTGTATGTTCGGATCCTTCTTTATTTATTGGTTGAGAGGACATATGTATTTCGCGCGATATTTTTTATTGCTCTCAGTTCTCTTGTGGTGGGCCAGTCCTTCTTTGGCTTTGGCAGCGCTCACGGTCGGAGACAAAGCCCCTGATTTCACGGTTGATGCGTCGCAGGGCGGAAAAGTATTTTCTTTTGAGCTTGCAAAGGCTCTAAAAAAAGGGCCCGTTGTTCTCTATTTTTATCCAGCCGCTTTTACGCATGGATGCACTCTTGAAGCTCATAATTTTGCTGAAGCCGTGGATGACTTTAAAGCTCAAGGTGCCATGATATTAGGTATTTCGCATGACTCTCTCGAAACGCTGAATAAATTCTCGATTAGCGAATGTCGCAGTAAATTCGCTGTGGGGGCTGATACAAACGGCGATATAATGAAAGCCTATGATGCTGTTATGATGCCGTCTCTTCTAGGACTCTCGACGCGTACATCTTATGTCATTGCGCCAGACCACACGATTCTTTATGTCTATTCCGCCATGGATCCCGATCAGCATGTTGCGAACACTCTTCAGGCTCTACGTGCGTGGCGTGGGCATAGGTTGCCATGATGAGACAAAAGTAGACCATTTCTTTGGATTGTTCATAGCTTTTCGCATTGTTCCGTGTCCCAAACACGGCTATTTGGGCATTTTGCCTAACCAAATGTTATAATTATATACATATATTATTTGTATTATATACAATTATGTATATAATACATTTATAATATATTTAATACGTAATGTACGGGGTATAACTCTGACACTCAATTCTCTCCATCAACTTAAAAAACCACCTTCTATCTTCCATTATACTTCAGGAGATATCGACAAAATCGTAACACAAAGAATGGAAATGCCGATTGCGGAACTTCGTGTGCGTTTTTGTCTTATTAATCCAAGAGAAGTTCCATCGCTTTAGCTAAGGAGATTTTTATATACCAGCAAAAGCCACATAATCACTCCGATCTAAGAGGTCTTGTGCCCCATGTATAAATGCCCATCCCTACATTTTGTGAAGAAATCAGTATATGTAGGATTTATTTTTTGGATGGCGGCACGTTTGGTATGTGGGGTAAGCCCTGCCTTACCCAATAGTGAACCGGCCTTTTCGCGTGATACCGATCATGAAGCTCCTATTACTCAGTATGCCGTGAACTTGTTTGAAAGACAAAGAGTGGCTGGGCTTAAAATGCAAAAGCTCTATAGGGAAACAGAGCAAATATTCGTAAAAGTCGATATGCCGGGAGAAATAGGCCAAAATCCAAATTTTATGCAAGAGACTCGAGCCATTCTTGCTCATGTAAAAATTGAAAGATGCGATAACCAAGCCTTTTTATGGGGTAATGTCTCTTGCAATGACGATGAACAGCACCCCACGCTTGCCCTTAATACATCAAGTAAAGCCCTCTCTTTAAATCAATATACCTTTATATAATATTACTCCTGCATGCTGACGCGTTGGGAGGTTATAACATCTTTGATGATCTAGGTTGAGCGCTGACCTCTTAGATGCCGGGTTTAGGGTCAAAGGTTCGTTTCAATATTCTTTATATTTTGTAAAAGTCTTAGGCATAAGCTTGCAATCACGAGCCGCCACCCAATTAGGACAGAAATGAATTCTTTTGTGTGCATAATCCTCAACTATCGTTCCCTTCTGCCTTTTGTTCTTTTGATAAGCGCTGTCTTTCTGGCGTATGCGAATGTTTATGAGAATGTATTTCTCTTTGACGATCAAATTACCATAGTTAACAATGCTATGCTTCATAGCCGACATCTGTGGTCCCAGTCTTTTTTAACGACCTGGGGTGCTGGAGATAATCTCACCACAAATTACTATCGGCCCATTCAAACACTCATCTACGCACTTCTTGTTCAATTATCTGTTTCACCTTCTGTCTTTCATCTTCTGAATGTTGTTGTGCATGCTCTGAATGCATGCCTTGTTTATCAGTTGGGGCAAAAGCTAAACTTTAAACACAGCGTTGCTTTGGGGGCAGCGTTGGTTTGGGCCCTCCACCCCTTGCAAACCGAAACCGTCACTTACGTCAGCGATACGGCCGATGGTTTTTATACTTTTTTCTGTCTTGTGTGTGTCATCGTCCTTCTGCCAAGGGTAACGACACATCGTTTAATGATCGCTGTACCCCTCATGGCATTAGGACTTTTATGTAAAGAAGCTGCCGTTATCTTGCCGCTACTTATCATGAGTAGTCTTTATCTTTCGCAAGATAAGCGCTTTGACCCAAGAACCTATTTTTGTCTTTGGCCAATGTTACTTCTCGCTTTTTTGTATGTTGCTCTGCATCTGATCTTTCTCGATCATATTTTTGGGACTTCTGTACATGAAAGAGCATCTGAAAAATATAACCTTATAAATTATGGGTCGTTGACGGTTCTTGTGAAGTTTCTCAAACTCATTATTTGGCCCTCACATCTCCATTTTGAACATGCCCTCCCTGCTTACGAGAACATATGGCATTGGGATGTTTTCATGGGGGGCGCATTAGCCGTGACAGCTCTTGTTCTCATTATGCGTCGCCAGACAACGTGCAGTTTACCCATCAGCTGGGGTCTTTTCTGGTTGTTGAGTGCCTATCTTCCCTATGTGCCCGCGGATACTTCCTTTTATGAACATTGGTTCTATTTGCCTTCAATCGGTCTCTTTCTTGGAACACTCCAGGCGCTCGCTCTTTGTGTCGAAAAGTCTTCGGTAGTATATAGCAGGCTTGTACGCAACAGTGGCCTTGTTGCATTTTTGCTGTTGATATTTTTTGAAGGAATTCTGACTTACCAACAAAATAGGGTGTGGCGTGACCCGCTTACGTTTTATAACAATATTTTTGATCAAGGTGAGAAAGCAGCCAAAGCTCACGCTAATTTAGGGAACTTTTATATACAGAAGGGCGATTATAAAAATGGCATTCTTCAAAGTGAGATCGCCATCAAAAATTCTGACGATACATTGGCGTCAGCAGAAACCAATCTTGCGATCGCGCAGCTCATGTCTTCTTTGCCTGCCCATGCGAGCGTCGACGCGTTAAAACATTTGCAGCGTGCGCTTATTATTGAGCCTGATTATTACCCAGCTTTAATAGCCCTTGCTCAATTTTATAAGCAACACGGCGACGATGTGAACGCCACTCTTTATCAGAAAAGAGCCGAACAAGTACATCAGCATTTTTAGAGAAGCGACTGTTCTGTTTTGAACACACGTATTAAGGCGCGTAATCGCGCTATGGTTTCTCGTTCGGGGGTTCCTGTAATATTATCGGGTTCATAGCGCCGCTGAAAAGCCAGTAAAAGAGCCCGTGTTGAGCGGTCATACGCATGGGTGTTGGGACAAGTGTAGCCGAGGGTACGAAGCATATCTTGAATGTCGCTATCGGAGGCGGGACGATAATCATCCGCCTCGGGGTGGGGCCAGGGACCCAATCCTTCTTGAGCCAATTCGTGCCACGGAAATAATTCGCCAGGATCTTCTTTACGGTCGGGGGCAATTTCCGAATGACTTAAGAGAGACGTGATGGGATCAAGATGATGCTGAGAAATAAGCTGGTGCAACTTTTTCTTAAGAGCATTGATCTGGGGTGCAGGATACGCACGATAACCAAAATGATGACCTGGATTGACGAGTTCAATGCCAAGAGAAGCGCTGTTGAGATCTGTCATGCCATGCCAAAAGCTTTTTCCGGCATGCCATGCGCGCTTATGGTCATCGACAAGTTGTAAAATATTTCCATCTTCATAAATAAAATAGTGGGCGCTTACTTTAGATAAGGGATCGCATAACCGCGATAAAGCCTCATGAGCGGTTTGCATGCCGGTATAGTGCAGAACAATATACTGAAGAGGAACAGAGGGATCACGCTCGTTATAATTTGGAGAACGGGGATCGGACATTATTTGATGCCTTTGGCCCTACAAAGAGTGTCGTATGCAACATTAATACGTTTCATTTTCTCATTGGCTATAGCGATAAATTCGGCGGGAAGTCCTTGCGCAACGAGTTTATCAGGATGGTGTTTTCGTATCAAATCACGGTAAGCCGCTTTAATATCATCGGCCGTTGCGCCTTCTTTAATACCCAGAATGGCGTAGGACTCATTATTTTCGGAGCTTACAGGGTGATGGGAGGGTGTTGAAACGCCGGCGCGTGCGGCTATGCGGTAAAAATCATCCTTACTAAATCCAAAAATATCCGCAACACGACGTAAAAACTGCAATTCAGCAGGACGTAGTCCTGCACTATCCGCGGCTGCTATCATAAAGAGTCCACCCAAAACCTCTTCAAGAACAGTGCTGTTATATCGAAAAGTTTGACTTAATTGGAGGGCATAAGGTTCAAAGCCATCAACACTTTTACGGGCTTGATCAAAAATGCGTCCAACAAGTTTGGCTTGGGTAGGCCCTGTTTTAAAGACTCGTTTAAAAGCATCAATTTCTGCACGTGTTACGCGTCCATCGGCTTTGGCCATTTTGGCGCCTAACACAATAACACCGACGGTAAATGTGACTTGTTGGCTTGTGCCCGTAAACCCCGCATATGTTGTATTCCAGTCCATCGCCGTTGCTGGCGGCTGATGATCATGGATGTGGCCAACAATTATGCCCATAATAGAGCCAAGAGGGCCGCCTACGGCAAAACCCAAAAGACACCCTACAATTTTTCCCCAAACTTTTTGCATTGCAATGTTATTTCATTCAAATCCTCCCTAAAGCAAACACTATTTCTCGTGCATTGGCTAGAGTTCTTTGGGCTGAAGAATTCTTGATTTGTCGTTTTAAGAGGTGAAAGACTTGCGAGAAAATGCATATAGTTTAAAACAACAATTTGTCTTGTTGTATTCAAGCAAGATCCTTCCTTTGCTATTATGGAGTTTTGAGTGGTTCTTTCTCAACAAAAAGTTATGATGTGTCCTCCAGACCATTTTGGTATCGACTATGTCATTAATCCGTGGATGGAAGGACATCGCGGCAATACACAAGACGGACTTGCACAACAGCAATGGCAGAATTTAAAAGAAGCGCTGGATAAACATGCGTCTCTGACATTTATGAAACCTCAGCCGGGGCTTCCGGATCTTGTTTTTACAGCGAATGCTGGCATGGTTCTTCATAATAAAGTTATTGTTAGCCGCTTTAAATCTCAAGAACGACAACGAGAAGAGCCCTTTTTTCACAATTGGTTTACAAGCCATGGTTATGAGATTGTCGCGTGGCCTTCCGATGTGGCTTTTGAGGGGGCTGGTGATGCGTTGTTGGATCGGTCGAAGCCGTTGATTTGGGCTGGGTATGGATTTAGGTCTGATGCAGAGGCCCCTGGACTGCTTGAAAAGATTTATCAGCGCCGTACGATCGGATTGCGGCTCGTTGATCCACGTTTTTACCACCTCGATACATGTTTTTGTCCTCTTGAGGGCGGGTTTCTCCTCTATTTCCCGTCTGCCTTTGACGCCTTATCACAGAAAAGGATTGAGCAAGAGGTCGCCCCCGAGAAGCGCATTGCTCTGATGGAAAGCGATGCTCTTCAATTTGCATGTAATGCTGTTGATCTTGGAGGGCATGTATTTTTTAATGGTGCCTCAACGAGGCTTCAAGACCAACTGCGCCAATGTGGATTTACCCCTGTAGTTATTGCTCTTTCAGAGTTCATGAAGGCGGGAGGCGCTGCTAAATGCTTAACCCTCAAACTGTATGAAACATGACAAAAGATTATTATCTTCCTCTCTTCCTTTTAGGAAGCGCCGCGATCCTTCTTTTGGTGTTTGTTTTTTATCCCACTGTCGATCTTATCGTCTCAGGCTTGTTTTACCAGTCTGAAAAGGGCTTTTTTCTTGCCGATAATCCGGTCTTTGTTATGGCCCATGGCTTTGCCTATTATGGATCACGTTTGATCGGAATAATTCTTGGGGTTATGGGCGCCGTCTGTGTCATCAAGAAACAAAGTTGTTTTCATATTGATGGCAAGGGCTGGAGTTTTCTACTGTTACTTCTTCTTCTAGGCCCCGTTCTTATTGCAAATATTGGCTTTAAAGATCATTGGGGGCGTGCTCGTCCGCGTGAGGTTACGGTCTTTGGGGGCACAGCTCTCTTTTCACCGGCTCTTGTGCCTCAGCTAAGCCATCACAAAAATGGTTCGTTCGTTTCAGGCGATGGAGCTTTTGGCTTTTTTTTCCCCAGCTTTGGTTATGTTGTTCCGCGTCCGCGCTCGCGCCGGGCGTTTTGGTCAGGCATGGCCATAGGCACTTGGTTGGGGTTAGCCAGAATTGCGATGGGGGCGCATTTTCTCAGTGATGTCTTTTTTGCAGCTGTTTTTATGATCGGATGCTCAACTTTTCTTTTTTGGATAATGTACGGTTCTCAAGCCCTTCGCGAAAAGTGGCGGGATTGGCTTTGCTCTACGTAACACCTTCGGAGCATGGATCGAATAAGAACTCAACATTCTCAATATGTTAACGTTGAGGAATGATCACATATGATGCTTTATTGAGCAAAAAAATAAGCATTTTCTTATCCTTAAGAGATCCTTAAGGCCGTGATCTAATTGTAGAAATTGCTGTTAAGCCATGGTATAATGAAAACGGAGAGAGAGAGGAAATAGCGCACAAGAGATTTGTATTTAAGGAGTCGTTATGACCTCAAGTATAGTACCTGGCATTACATTAGGCTCACCAACTCTTGGTGTGATGGATTATGGAACGGCGTCCGTCAATCAGACCACTGTTCCATCGACCAGCAATACAACCCCTCAAAATGCGATTGGACTTGGCAGCCTTATTGCTAACCAGACTCAACTAACGGCGGTTGGTGGAATATCAAGCAGCAATTTGGCCTCTTACTATTCATTTAATCTTCAGGGCACTTCGATATCGGCTGCTTTTAGCAATCAAAGCAATGTCGACTATACTATTTATGATAACGCCGGCAATATTATCGCGGATAATTTTGGAACCCCTTCTCAAGTGACGGCGTTCAATCAACTGACCTCTGCGGGAGGGCTCTCAGCCTCATCGGGGACGTATATTGTGAGGGCAACATATCCTTCGTCATCACAGACAGCAGGGATATCCCAAGGGTTTCAGATGAATCTTTTTTCAGGCACGACTTTTTCGTCTGTCTATGAAACAGCTCCCCCATCTCAGTCCCCGAATGTGGCCGTTATTGGTTCTTCGAATGCGCAGCTTTATGAAAGAACCGCTGTTAATGCCATCAATGCGACACCCGCACAGGCTACATTGATAGGGAATCTTGTCACCAATCAGACCCAATTAACGACGATTGGGGAAGTCATACCGAATAATAATACAGCCTATTATTCGTTTAATCTTCAGGGCACATCTTTTTCAGCAGCTCTTTCCAATAGTTCGAACATTGATTATACGATCACCAACAGTGCAGGTGAGGTGATTGCGGATAACAATGGTACGCCAGCGCAGCAATCAGCTTTCACACAATTGACATCTGGAGGACTGAAAACAGCAGCCGGACAATACACTATTAAGGCCACGTATGGTCCCCTTGCTCTGAGGGGACAAGCTCAGAAGTATGAGATCCAACTTTATTCAGGGACAACTTTTTCTTCAGTCTATGAAACCACAGCTCAAAGCCAGGCAAAAGTCTCGACATACGCGGAGGTTGATAATACGGGGAGCTATGCCACGGCGGATGCTGGGCTTTTCACAACAACCAAGAGCAATCAAGTAGGAGCAACGGCTTCTTCGGCGATTAATGTGGGGTGGTTAAGAGAAAACACGACATCTTTAAAAGTGGTAAGCCAGGTTACCAGCGGGAATAATCAAGACTATTACGGATTTTCCTTTCTGAAGGGCAGCAGTCTTAAACTTGCTTTCAATAACCAAACGGCCACGGCTCCTTTGCGTGTTCAGCTTTATGATTCATCTGGGCTGCATGTTATTGCGGATAATCAAGGATCGACGGCGGAGAAAAAGGCCTATGCGCAATTAACCTCGTCGTCAGGACTCAAAGAACCCAATGCTAAATATATTGTGAAAGTTTCCTATGCTCCTGGCGCGAGCCGGGCTCATGCGCAGACCTACAATTTTCAGCTTTCATCAGGCACCTCTTATTCTGCACTTGATGTGACAACGGCATCAGCCCAGAGCATAAATACGGCTCTTAGTTCCGGTTATACCCAAACCTTCAGTCCAGAAAAGGTAGCCGCGGCTTATATTGGTGCGACGAATCCAGGCATACTCTAGATAAACATCAGACCTTTTTAACAAGGGTCGTCGCTGCTTGTATTCTGTTTAACGGATGTCTATTTGGTCGTTTCAAGAGTTTTGTCAATGAGCCATCCCTGAAATTTATCGACACCGAGATCGCGACCATAGGCGAGAAATTGCTCACTATCACAATGAGCAAAAATTAATTTTTCTACAGGTATATGTTCGAGGGCTTTGCGAAGGGCTGGGTCTTGTAAAAGAGTGGGCCTTTGGTCTTTGGGAACTTTAATTTTAATATAATCTGTCTTGAAGGCATCCAGATCAATATAATTCGCCATATCGAGCGTGATGCTATCAAGAGCAACGCCGAAGCCTTCACGTTTAAGGACTTTAATAGCATCAAGCGTGCGACCAAAGTTTTGAAGTAGATCTCCGCGATGAAGTTCAAATGTGATGCGTGAACGCTGCGTTGGATTGAGCGCTAAAGCAAAATGGGCAAAAGCGGGACTCAGCGTAGAGTTTACGGCCATATTAAGATGAAGTGTTTTCCCATCGATCAAGTCGGCATTTTGTGCCACCATTTTCAACAAACAATTATCCAGCGTTTCGCAGAGAACAAGAAAGAGATGTTCGGGCATAATGAGATCGAGCTTCGGAAAATGATCGCGGCGAAATTCATCAAAGCTAATGTAAAATTCTTCAGCAAGCGGAACCCATTTTTTGTGAGCGGAGTCATAACGACAAATTGATTGAGCTCGACAATAAGGTTGCATGTCGATATTTTGTAGCGATTTGGAAATCTGATCAACACCCCACGCCGTGAGCGTTCCTTGGGGAGCGTCACTTGCGGCACCGTCGGGTGCCTTGACGGCCCCTGACGAAATATCGCGTACAACTTCAATATAACGGTTCGCCCGTTCTCGAAGAGCCTGATAATCTTGCGGCAAATTATAGCTTATCAAAAGATCGTTGGTGTCCTTAGTGGCGGACTCATAGGGACTTAGCACGGCAAGGGTGCGTGAAAATAAGAGATGCGCATCATCGGTTCCTTCCCATATGATAAAAGCATCACCATTGGACATTTCAGCGTAAGTACCGGTTGTAATTTTCGAAAATTCTTGCAGCTTATGTTGAACAGCTTCCCATGCTCGCTGACTTTTGGTGAGGGCGTCGATGTTGCTCAATATAATATTAAGGATAAAATAGGACCCTGCTAGACGATGCAATCTTCGAATGCGGAGAATGAAGTCCTGTTCGCGTACAAGATCCGAGGGGATAACTTTGTCTTTGTTGTCTTCAAATTCCCAGATGCGCATAACAATCCGATAAAAGAGGCCCCCATCAATTATCAGAAAATATAATTCACGTCACCAAACAAAGATACCAACGTTAAAATTGCGGCTTTCCTGCAACACATTTTTGACGAGCTTTTATGAAATTAAATTCTTTACTTCCAAGTCTTTGAGTTTTATGGGATAACCTCGTTTCAGCAGCGGCGCCTTTGCTTTAAGCATCGCAGTTGTGACTTCCAGAGCCAAAAAAGGCCGCAGCGCTCGAAGACCCGAGCGATGGAATTCTTTAACTTATTCATATCGTTAGGAGATATATAACTATGACCATGTCACTTGCTGATCGTAATATTGCTATTATGGCCGCTAACGGCTTTGACGAAAACCAAATGACAGAAATTCAGCGGGTGTTGATTAAGGCAAAAGCGACAACGAAAACGATAGCTCCCGAACAAGGGGTTGTTAATGGATGGCAAGGAGAAGGCTGGGGACATTATTTTCCAGTTGATGGTCAAATGAGTGATACATTGGGGTCGGATTTTGACGTTCTTGTCATCCCTGGTGGTGAACGCGGCGTAGCAAAATTAAAAACTAATCCTCATGCACGCCGTATTATTACTCACTTTGTTGAAGCTGGAAAACCTATTGCTGCTATAGGCGCAGGGGTTGAATTATTGGCGTTGGCAAAATCTATAGTGGGTTATACGGTTGCCGCTCCCGAAGCAATACAGCCTGTCTTGACGGAAGCTCAGTTAGAATTGTCTTCAGATGATTGTGTCCTTGACCGTAATATATTGACGTCAAAAGGAACCGATATCGGTGAATGGGTCCGTCAAGCTATGGACCTTCTTAATTCTACGGAAGTGGTTCGCTTAGCGGCTTAAGACGCCATAAATTGATAAGCACAAGTGTAAGAAGGCTTATAGCTCCTGCTTGATGTGACGCAGCAAGGATGATGTTGACATGCGTGAGCAGAGTTGAGAGCCCAAGTGCAATTTGCACAACGGCCATCATTGCAAGCAGGTTTGGCCACAATGTCTTTGCGTTGGATTGGCGTAAGCTATGCGCCCAAAACAAGATCAAGATGGCCGTAAAAGGGGCGAGCCAACGGTGAATAAATTGAACTAAAGCTAAATTCTCAAAAAAATTAAGCCATTTGGGAAGAAGAGTGAAAGCCGCTGTTGGAAGGAGACGCTCGTCCATAAGGGGCCATGTATTGTAGGCTTCTCCGCCATGAAGACCCGCAACGAGAGCGCCCCACACCATGGTCACGATCAAACAGGCGAGACTAAAATATCCCATTTTTATATATTTTCTTTCGATTGCTAAACGAGGAATCGTCCATAAACGAAGGGCGGTATGTAACATAAGAGCATAAATAAAAAGGGCAAAACCAAGATGTAGAGCTAAACGATACGGGCTTACGCTCGTACGAACCTCAAGCCCACTTTTGACCATGTACCATCCAACAAAACCCTGCAAAGCGCCAAGGGCGAGAATGGCTAAGAGACGCAGCGCAAGCTTACGATCGATGGCACGTCGAACAAGGAAGAAGATAAGAGGGATAGCAAAAAAAATCCCAATAATACGCCCCCAAAGGCGATGAACCCATTCCCAAAAGAAAATATCTTTAAAGGCGGCAAGAGTCATATCGCGATGAAGGATCTGATATTGGGGAATTTTTTGGTAGGCTTCAAAGGCCTTTTGCCAGGCGGCTTCACTTAAAGGTGGAATCGCCCCCATAATCGGATTCCAATCGGTTATAGAAAGGCCCGATTCAGTAAGGCGTGTGATGGCGCCAATCAGGGCCATTACAAAAATGCAACCGCAACAAAAGAAAAGCCAAAGTGCTAAGGAGCGATGAGATGTGCATGAGAAAGTCATGCCTACTCTCTTAGACCTTCAGACGCCCATCGTCATGCATGAAAATATATTAGGAAGGGGGTAAACGAAATTATTGAACGGTAAATTCACCATCAAAATAACGAAATTCGCCGGGTTTGATCAGTGTTTGGGATGCAACTTTGACCATAAAAAGTTTTCCCTGAATATCTGTTTGCCAGAAACGTAAGAATTTATGCAATATGGGAAAGCGTGGGGCTATATCCAATTCTTGCCAAATATAACTTTGCAAGAGGGAGGGATGATCAGGCAGATGGTAAATGATTTCCGCCGTTGTTAAGCGGTAATCTTGGAGTTGTTTGCGAAAATTGCGGTCACCCTCAACGATCATGAATCTGAGTTTAGGGCAGAAATAGGTAAAATAAGGTTAATTTTTACCCGTTAACCCCCTTTTCTTCCAATAGTTACGAATAAATAAAAAAATCGTTAATAAACCTTGAAACCGTGACTGACATTCCCTATCTCATGAACATCGATTGATAAAGGGAGATGTTTAACCCTTTGGCAACGGAGTTATCAAGGAGTAGCCTTGATAGTTCTGGTATCGAAACGAATGTAACCCTATCTTTTTAAACCCTAAGGAGCCGTAAGATGAAATTCCGCCCCCTTCATGACCGCGTTGTTGTGCGTCGTATCGAAAGCGATGAGCGCACCGCTGGAGGTATCATTATCCCTGATACAGCGAAAGAAAAACCTCAGGAAGGCGAGGTTATTGCTGTTGGAGCAGGAGCCCGTGACGAAGCTGGGAAGATTGTAGCGCTTGATGTTAAGACCGGTGACCGCGTTTTGTTCGGTAAGTGGTCCGGAACGGAAGTTAAGATTGACGGCGAAGATCTGCTGATTATGAAAGAGTCAGACATCATGGGCATTCTCGAAGGTGCCGCTAAGTCTTCACGCAAAGCTGCTTAAAAACTCATTTCCTATAACCTGAAAGGTAACCAAAATGGCTGCTAAAGAAGTACGTTTTTCCGTCACCGCACGCGATCAGATGATGCGCGGCGTCGACATTCTTGCCAATGCTGTCAAGATCACGTTGGGTCCTAAGGGCCGTAACGTCATTATTGAAAAGAGCTTTGGCGCTCCTCGTATCACCAAAGATGGTGTGACTGTCGCTAAAGAAATTGAATTGAGCGATAAGTTTGAAAATATGGGCGCTCAAATGGTCCGCGAAGTGGCCAGCAAAGCCAATGATAAGGCCGGTGACGGTACAACAACCGCCACTGTTCTCGCTCAAGCAATTGCCCGTGAAGGCGTCAAAGCGGTAGCGGCTGGAATGAATCCAATGGATCTCAAGCGTGGCATTGATGCCGCTGTTGAGAAAGTTGTTGAGGATCTTAAGGAACGTAGCCGCAAGGTTGCGAGCAACTCCGAGATTGCTCAAGTTGGGACAATTTCCGCGAATGGCGATAAAGAAATCGGCGATATGATTGCCAAAGCTATGGAAAAGGTTGGCCATGAATCACCGATTACTGTCGAAGAGAACAAGAGCTTAGAAACAGAGCTTGAAGTTGTTGAAGGCATGCAATTTGATCGTGGTTATTTGTCACCCTATTTCGTAACAAATGCCGAGAAGATGCTTGTTGAACTTGAAAATCCTTTCATCCTTTATCATGAAAGCAAGTTATCAAGTCTTCAATCGTTACTTCCTGTTTTGGAAGCGGTTGTTCAATCAGGCAAGCCTTTGGTCATTGTGGCTGAAGAAGTTGAGGGCGAAGCTCTTGCAACGCTTGTTGTCAACAAACTGCGCGGTGGTCTAAAAGTAGCCGCTGTTAAGGCTCCAGGCTTTGGCGATCGTCGTAAGGCGATGCTTGAAGATATGGCCATTCTGTCAGGAGGTCAGGTGATCTCACAAGATCTCGGGATCAAACTTGAGAATGTCACATTGGATATGCTCGGCACGGCCAAAAAAGTCCGTATCGACAAAGACAACACCACCATCATTGATGGCGCGGGCAAGAAGAAGGACATTGAAGCTCGTTGCAATCAGATCCGTCAGCAGATCGAAGAAACATCGTCGGATTACGATAAGGAAAAATTGCAAGAACGTCTTGCTAAACTATCCGGCGGCGTTGCGGTTATCCGCGTTGGTGGTGCGACAGAAGTTGAAGTGAAGGAACGTAAGGATCGCGTTGATGACGCTCTTCACGCGACGAAGGCTGCGAAAGAAGAAGGCGTGATTGCGGGTGGCGGAGCTGCTCTGCTTTATGCTTCTCGTGCTATCGAAAAGGTTCGTGTTTCGAATGACGATCAGCGCCGTGGCGTTGACATTGTTCGTCGCGCCCTTGAAGCCCCTGTTCGTCAGATTGCTGACAATGCAGGCGTCGATGGTTCCGTTGTTGTGGGTCGTATGCTTGATCAGAAAGATCCCAACTATGGTTATGATGCTCAGAAAGCTGAATATAGTGACATGCTTAAAGCAGGTATTCTCGATCCAACGAAAGTTGTTCGAATTGCCTTGGAAAGCGCGGCTTCTGTAGCTGGTCTTCTGATCACAACTGAAGCCATGATTGCCGAAAAGCCTGAGAAGAAGTCTGCTCCAGGCGCCGGTGGTATGGGCGGTGGTATGGGTGGTATGGGCGATATGGGCGATTTCTGATCCCCACTCGACATACGGTTTAAGATAAAGAAGGGCTGCGGCGATAAACCGCAGCCCTTTTTTTGACAAAACAGAGCGTCTTAGTTCTTGGACAGACGTTGAGTAATTTCAGCAACGCGTTGGCCTAGGCGTTTTGCTGTCTCAAGATCACCCTTACGAGGGGCTTCATCAGGTGAGGCATCCGAAGGTGAAATAGCAAGCGCTCCAGCAGAGCCGGCTGTCCAATTTAGATCCGAGGGGCCATGCTCTTTCTTATTGGAGGGCAGAAGGCCGGTTCCAACCCAGATTTGACCATGTTGTTGCGAGAGGGTGAAGAAATATTCAATCGTTGAGAATTTATCACCATTGACGGATGCGGAGTTCGTAAAACCTGCGGCCACTTTATCTTTCCACGCTTGTGTGAACCACGGTTTTGAGGAAGCATCGGCAAATTTCTTAAATTGCCATGCGGGGCCACCCATATAAGTAGGGCTGCCGTATATAATGGCATCGGCCCTGGCTAAAGCTTGAAATGTAGCTTCGGGTAGATTTCCTTCTTTATCGATTGGATAAAAACCAACATCGCATTTCGGTACAGATAAAACACCATCACGAACGGCCTCGGCTTGTTTAAGTGTGTGTCCATAACCACTATAAAAAACGATTGCTATGTTGGTCATTCAATTCTCCTTGTGAGATGTAGGTTGGGAGCCGTTTCCAATAAATCTATCGCGCTGTGAGCAAAAAAGCGCGACTTATTTCTTTGTGGGAAGGATGGCGTGAAGAGATCCACACTCGAGTGAGTGTGCTGTCTTTTAGGCACAAAAAAAGCTGGTTCATCATGTCGTTTTGACAGATCAACCAGCTTTTTAATAAGATATGATTAAGCAGCTGTTTTAACTTTTTGTGCAATTTTGTGGAAAGCTGTATTGGTATGCTCAGCAATAGGAGCTACGACATCTTGCGTTACCCGTGCTGAAATTTCTGACAATTTGTTGGTGCTCGCAACCCAGTTGTCAAACATATCTTTAACAATTTCATTTTGGAGATCGGCCACTTCACGAAGGCTGCGGGCCCCCATAATGGTCTTTCCAGTGCTCACGACTAGCGCCAAAGTTTCTTGGAACATGCCGCTTGTACTGCGGGCTAATTCATCCCATCCCTTGCTGGCAGCGTTAGCTGACTTAAGGGTGGCATCAAAATGATCACGGGCCATGCTGCCAATTTCTTCATAAGCCGTCACAACATGCTGGGTAGCTTTTTGAATTTGTTCTGTTGAAGGGGTCATAAAATCTCTCCTAAGTGTTACTAGCGGTGGTTTAAGGGGTACAAGCGACGATTTAGAACTCGGCTTGCGTTGCGTAAGCTTGACGCTCGGCTTTTGCCGGGATTTTGAATTTTTGACTTTTTTGATCATGTCAAACCATGTTTCTTTTTTACTGCACTGCACAATAAATGGCAAGATTTGTTAAAAATGTCAATAGGACTTGCATTCGTTAAGGTGGGGGATAATCCTACCAAAGAACACGAATCAGCGAAAAATAAGCATGAATAGACAGCATTCTTACGGAAAAAAGATAAATTATCTCTTTTTGGCCATCATCTTAGCCGTTATTTGGCACCCTCATGCGGCCTTAGCCAAGAAACACCATGCAAATAAGCATCATTACAGGGCTTTGGTCGACCAAACAGCCGCCTACTCGGATATTGTGCTCAATGCCGAGACGGGACAGGTTCTCCATGCAACAAATCCGGACAGTTTACGTCACCCCGCTTCCTTAACCAAAATGATGACCCTTTATCTTACTTTTCAAGCTCTCGAGAGTGGCAAGCTGAATATTAACCAATATCTACCGATATCTTTGAATGCGGCCGAACAATCGCCTTCAAAACTGGGATTGCGGGCTGGTCAACGAATTCGGGTTGAAGATGCAATTTTAGGCCTTGTGACCGAATCAGCCAACGACGCGGCCGTTGTTCTGGGAGAATGGTTGGGGGGTAGCGAGGCAGGGTTTGGACAGATCATGACGCGTCAAGCCCATGCTTTGAGCATGAATCATACCCAGTTTCAGAATCCCTCAGGTCTACCGGACCCCGATCAAATAACGACAGCTCATGATATGGCGCTTTTAGGTCACGCCCTGATTTACCATTTTCCTCAATTTTATTCGTATTTCAGCCGTGACCATTTTGTTTACACAGGTGTTTATCACCATAATCACAACCATCTCATGGCGCGCTATGAGGGTATGGATGGTATTAAAACGGGCTATATCCGTGCCTCCGGATTTAATCTTGTGGCATCGGCTAAGCGTGGCAATACCCGCCTTATCGGGGTAGTCTTTGGCGGCAACTCAGCGGTGGCGCGCGATAACCGCATGGCTGAATTATTGGACGAGGCTTTCCAAAAAACTCAAAAAGACAACAGCGTTTCTTCAATACCCGTTGCTCAAACATCAGCCCCACAACCTTTGGCTCAGGGGGATAGTAACGATAATGAAGAAAACACGGATGATTATATGGATCTTCCTTCAAAGGCAGCAACGGCCTTACCGTCGCCAGCGACCGCTACAAAAGATACAATCACCAAAGCGGGTAATCTTAAGCAGCTTCAATCCTCGAAACAACAAGATGCTTCAAAAATAACAGCCATTAATGGGGATAATTGGGGCATTCAGATTGGGGCTTACAGTGATGCGGAGAGCGGACGCCTCGCGATCACGAATATTACGCGCACGATGCCACAAATCTTAGGGAGCGGTGAGCCACAACTGCAGAAAGTCGTTATTTCAGGGACAACTTTATACCGTGCTCGGCTTATGGCGCTGGATCAAAAAACAGCTCAGAGTGTTTGCTCTTATCTGACACATCACGGCCAAAGTTGCTTAACGGTTGGACCGTAAGGATAAAAAAGAGGAAGCTGGCGTAAGGAGAGAAATTTGTCCACCGCTTCTTCGTGATGAATTTTAGGAATCATAGCTAACAAGACTCGTCGTCGGAACATTCAACTTTGTGCGCCCTTTTAGGAAACTTAATTCAATAATGAACGCAGCTTGGACAACATTGGCGCCGACTTTCTGAGCTAAGGAAATGGCAGCGGCAGCTGTGCCGCCTGTAGCAAGCAAATCGTCGCAAAGCACAGCGCGTTGACCCGCCTGTATAAAACCGTTTTGGATCTCTAAAACATCGCTACCATATTCAAGATCATAGGCATGAGAAATCGTCGATCCAGGTAATTTTCCTTTCTTTCGAATCATCACAAATCCAATACCAAGCGCGATTGCAAGTGGGGCTGCAACGAGAAAGCCACGTGATTCAATACCGATAAGAATGTCAGGTTTAAGAGGCTGCAAGGCAACGCGAAGCCGTTCGATCGTTTCCTGCCAAGCGGGCCCATGTGCTAACAAAGTACCGATATCGTAGAAGAGAATCCCGGGTTTGGGAAAATCTGGGATATGACGAATGTGCTGTTTAAGGTCGAGCATGGGCAGGCCTATGTAAAACAAGAGAAAAGCGGACGCAAAAGACATTAGTATAGTTCGTTAAACGAGTCATCGTAACTAATAATATTTTAACTTTTAAGGCTTTGCCTAAGACATTCTTAATAAAAACTCAAAGCTTTCTAGCGATAATAGTCCACGCAATGTCCCTTATTTGACAATGTGATCTAAGTGAGGATTCCCAGAATGGCCGGCTCTAATGTGTTGACTCTAACTCACGCCGATGTGGCGAAGCTCTTGGCAGAGCCCTCTCCGAAGCGACGCGCCGAAATGGCAACGAAAGTAGCTGCCGTCATTGATGACGAACATCTATCAACAGAAGAGCTCAATCTCGTTCAAGATATTGTTCGTCTTATGGCTAAGGACGTCGAAGTAACGGTGCGGGCATCGTTGTCAGACAGTTTGCGCCATGTCACCCGTTTACCTCACGATGTCGCGACACGATTGGCCAATGACGTTGAGAATGTTGCCTTACCCATCCTTCTACATTCTGACGTTTTGAATGAAGAAGATATGTTGGCTATCATTAAAGCAGGAGCGGGAGGCAAACAAGAAGCCATCGCAAAACGCTCCGTTGTTTCCGAGAAGGTCTCGGCGGCGCTAATATCAGAAGCTGGCGAACAAGCGGTGGCCGCTCTTATGAGTAATGCGGGCGCTAAGATCGATGAGAAAGGGTTTACAAAAGCCATTGATCGCTTTGCGACGAATGACGAGATTAAAGAAAAGATTATCAAACGTGACGTATTGCCCGTTACAGTAACTGAGCGCCTCGTGACAATGGTCACGGATACTCTCAAAGATTATCTCGTCAGTCATCACGATCTATCCCCGGCTATGGCGGCGGATCTTGTCATGCAAAGTCGTGAAAGAGTGGTCGTTAATATGAGTGGTGGATCAAGTCAGCAAGATCTTGAAAAACTTGTTGCTCAGATGCACCGTAATAAGAGATTGACACCTTCTCTCGTACTGCGCACGATTTGTATGGGCGATATCGCATTTTTCGAAGCCGCTATTTCTTGTATGGCAAATGTCAGCTTAATGAATGCTCGCCTGCTTATTCACGATCCCGGACGGCTTGGCTTAAAGTCACTTTATGCCAAGAGTGGGATGCCTGCAAACTTTTTACCGGCTGTGCGTGTCGCCATTGATGTGGTTCATGAAACGATGATGGATGGCGAGAATAACGATCGTGAACGCTACAGCGCCCGTGTTATTGAACGCGTGTTAACGCAGTTTAGTGATTTTGATCCAGAAGATCTCGAATACCTCTTAGATCGCTTGAGCCATTTAAAGAAAACGGCTGCCTGATAAATTCTCAAACAGAGTAGAGAAACAAGCGCGCTGTCGGGCGACAGGTACGCGCTTGTTCACTTCATGCCTTAAGCTTCAGCTTGTTTGGCCATCCGTTTGCGCATATTGGGATCGAGATAGCGCTTTCTTAAACGAATAGATTTGGGTGTCACTTCGACAAGTTCATCGTCGGCAATATAAGCAATCGCTTTCTCCAAAGACATTTGAAGAGGAGGGGTCAATCGTACCGCTTCATCTTTACCGGCGGCACGAATATTTGTAAGTTTTTTTCCTTCGAGAACATTCACATCGAGATCGTTGCTCTTGGCGTGTTCACCGATGATCATGCCTTCGTATATCTTAACGCCTGGGATGATCATCATAGGACCACGATCCTCGAGTTTCCACATGGCGTAGGCAACAGCTTCACCCGAACCATTGGAAATCAGCACACCTGTACGACGTGCAGCAATCGGTCCTTTATAAGGAGCATAACCATAGAAGAGACGGTTCATAAGGCCGGTTCCGCGTGTATCGCTCAAAAATTCACTATAATAACCAATAAGGCCACGTGATGGAGCCAAGAAATTTAAACGCACTTTGCCACCACCCGAGGGACGCATATCTGTTAGTTCAGCTTTGCGCTCGGACATTTTATTGACAACTGTGCCGGAATAAGGCTCGTCAACATCCACAACAACTTCTTCAATAGGCTCGAGACGTTGGCCTTTTTCGTCGGTTTGGAAAAGTACACGAGGACGGCTTATCGAAAGCTCAAATCCTTCACGACGCATAGTTTCGATCAGAATGCCGAGTTGTAATTCACCACGACCCGAGACTTCAAACGCATCTTTTTCTTGCGATTCAGCAATCCGAATGGCTACATTACCTTCAACTTCACGCATTAGACGATCGCGAATAACACGGCTGGTTACTTTATCACCTTCCGTGCCAGCGAGGGGTGAGTCATTAACACTGAAAGTCATGGCGATCGTTGGTGGATCGATCGGACGCGCAATAATTGGATCCGTTACGATCAAATCACACAAGGTATCCGCAACGGTCGCTTTGCTTAAGCCCGCAATAGCTACAATATCTCCTGCCTCAGCTTCATCAACAGGCACGCGATCAAGACCGCGAAACGCTAAAATCTTTGTAACACGACCTTGCTCGATGAGTTGTCCATCACGGGTGAGAGCTTTAACTGGCATATTCATTTTAACGGTGCCCGTCTGAATACGACCCGTCAGCAAGCGGCCGAGATAAGGATTGGCCTCAAGGATTGTCGCTAACAATGTAAAGGGAAGGGATGCGTTGACCTTAGGCGCTGCAACATGACGTTCAATGAGATTAAACAGAGGAGACAAATCTTTGGGCTCATCGCCCATGGCTTCCACAGCCCAACCATTACGGCCGGAGGCAAAGAGCGTAGGAAAGTCTAATTGCTCTTCGGTAGCATCAAGAGCCGAGAAAAGATCAAAGATCTCATTATGAACTTCGCTTGGACGAGCGTCAGGGCGATCAATCTTGTTCACAACGACCATTGGCTTGAGACCAATAGCCAAAGCTTTCGATACAACGAACTTTGTTTGAGGCAGAGGGCCTTCGGCGGCGTCAACCAGAAGAACAACGCCATCCACCATCGAGAGAATACGTTCAACTTCACCACCAAAATCGGCGTGGCCAGGTGTATCTACGATGTTGATACGAATATCGCCATGCAAAATGGATGTGCATTTTGCCAGAATGGTAATACCGCGTTCGCGTTCTAAATCATTGCTATCCATCGCGCGTTCAGCCACTTGCTGGTTTTCGCGAAAGGTGCCGGATTGTTTAAGCATCTGGTCAACCAAAGTTGTTTTACCGTGGTCAACGTGTGCAATAATAGCAATATTACGTAGCTTCATGTTCATGTCCGTTTTTCTGTTATCGAAAAGTATAACAATTCAGACCCCATCAGGATAGGCCCGGGTGAGGTCAAAATGATATGCAAAGTGGCGCTTTACTATCAGGCTTTTTTCAAAATGTCTTGTTTTCTAAAAAACCGACGATTCCGGTGGCCAAAGCGGCCGCCGCGAGAAGGGCTAAAGCGATGGCTGTAATACGGTTAATATAAATGACCCTATTCTCGGTAAAATGGCCGCGAACCAGGGTAATACCGCCGGATAACAACAGCCACCACATGATTGAACCCGAGAAGATGCCCCCTACGATTGTCACGGCATCATTGTGTTTTTGAAAATTACCGAAAGTTGCCACAACCGCTAAAATGGCAAAAATAGTGATGGGATTCGTCATGGTTATGACAAAACCGCTCATAAGGGCCTTTAAAACACCTGTAACACGCGGATCTTGTTGAGGTTGTTTGGGTTTGTCATGCCAGGTATGCCAGGCAATGAAAAAAAGAAAGGCGCCTCCAAGACAGCGAATATAGACGTTATAATGTTGAATAAATTTTAAAATAGCGGCGACGCCGAAGGCCGCCACAGCGCCAAAGAGCGTATCGGCACAGGCGGCGCCAAACCCCGTTGCAAACCCTATTAAGAGCCCCTTTTGGATGGTTCGGCGAATACACAGTAAGCCAATGGGGCCCACGGGGGCGGCAAGCATAATACCTAAAATGACGCCGCGATAAAAAATGCCCATTTCTTCAAATAGCACGTCAACTCCATTATCTTTTTTATCAGTCGTTACCGGTTGAAGGGATTGCTAAGTAAACGGGTTCTTGTAAACAGCTTAAGATATCTTAAGAGAACCCGCAGGCTTTTATGGCAAAGAGAGGAAGCGAACGCAACCACCGCTTTATAAAAGAAGATATTTTTGACGTTAACGTGGTTTTTATGACTTGGGGTGTTTGATTAATTATGACTATGTTCTCGTCTTTTTCCTTATCGCGAATGAGTACTGTTTCAGGTATGGCTTTGGCGCTCTTGTCCTTTGCCTTGCTGACATCCGTCGACACCATTTTCAAATTAATGGTGGCCGATCATCCGATATATCAAATTCTGTTTACCAATGGATGTTTTGCACTCATACCCATTTTTATATGGGCTGCTTTGACAGGAGGTGTTCGTCAGCGCTTACGTACAGGGCGGTTTGCCCAGCATTTGCTGCGGGGTTCCATAAGCCTTACATCCGCTTTCTTAGCCGTGTTTGCTTATTCACAATTACCCCTAACCGATTTTTATGCCATCGTTTTTGCTGGACCTCTTTTAGTAACCATTATATCCGTTGTATGGCTTGGTGAGAAAATAGAATGGCAGCGTTGGTTTGCTATTTTGTTGGGGTTTTCTGGTATTATGATCGTTACGAGCCCCTTTCATAACCCTGCTGAGCATACCCCTCTTGTGGAGGGGACGTCTTTGTTGATCGGACGGTGCGCTGCTTTTGGTTCTGTACTTTGTTATGCCTTTTCGGTCGTTATTATTCGTCATATGCGTGCGGGGGAGACCAATATAACTTTTTCCCTTTATGGGTATGTCGCCTCGCTTACCGGAAGTGGGTTCTTAACACTCTTGCACACGAAAGATATCGCGCCTCTTTCCTATCAAGATATCCTCCATCTGGCTTTATCGGGGGTTCTTGCTGGCATATCGAGCATCTGCCTGATGACGGCCTATCACCGTACGCCGGCTTCCTTGGTAGCCCCTTTTCAATACACGCAGATCATTTGGGGAGCGATCGCGGGCTATGTCTTATGGGGGCAAATCCCCGGACCCACTTTAATTGTCGGTGCCGTTATTGTGGCCTTAAGTGGTCTCTACGTCATTTACAGTGAAATGCGTTTCAAGCCTGTGCACTCTTAAACAAGCTTGCGAAGGGCGACGACGGCATTAAGCCCACCAAAGGCAAACGAATTATTAAGGGCAGCCCGTATGGTCATAGGGCGGGATTTATTGGGAACATAATCCAGATCACATTCCGGATCTTTTTCGATATAATTAAGTGTGGGGGGCGCTATATTGTCGCAGAGCGCAAGGACAGTGGCGAGCATTTCGAGGGCCCCAGCCCCACCCAAAGCATGCCCAAACTGTGATTTACTTGAGGATATAGCGAGCTTTGCGGCGTGCTCACCAAAAACATGCTTAATGGCGGCTGTTTCAGTTACATCATTCACACGTGTGCCGGTTCCGTGAGCGTTAATATAATCAAAATCACCGGGCGCTATTCCTGAATCCTTGATGGCATTTATGACTGCGCGTGCAGCGCCTTGGACATCGGGGGTGGTAATATCTTTAGCATCCGAGCTCATGCCAAAGCCAGCGAGTTCGGCATAAATACGTGCGCCACGCTTTTGAGCATGTTCAAGTGTTTCGAGCATAAACATGGCGGCCCCTTCACCAAGAACCATACCAGCACGTTGTCCTGAGAAAGGACGACAAACATCGGGGGCCATCACACGTAACGCCTCCCAACCCTTGAGTGTTCCAAAAGTAAGACATGACTCCGAGCCTCCAGTTATAGCGGCATCGATAAAACCAGAACGTAGCATGTGGAGTGTAACGCCTATGGCATGAATAGCGGAGGCACAGGCACTGGCAACAGTGAACCCAGGGCCCTTAATGCCTAAGGCCATGCTTATTTGGCTTGAGCCTGCATTGGCCATAAGTCGAGGGATCGTGAAAGGATGTACGCGTGGCGAACTTTTCGTATCGAGAAGTTTCATATAAGATTCTTCAAGCGTATTCTGTCCGCCAACGCCTGTTCCTGTAATCACGGCCGTTCGCTCGGCAAGAGCCGGTGTTAACGTCAGTCCTGAATCGCGATGAGCTTGAATGGCGGCAGCAACCGCAAACTGTGAAAAACGATCAAGCAAAGAAACTTTCTTAGGATCAATCCACTCTTCAGGATTGAAATCTTTGACCGGAGCTGCTGGAAATCGTACATCGCTTCCTCGATAGGAAAAACGAACACTTTCAATACCGCAGACACCAGCAAATAGATTTTGACGAAATGTAGCAACAGTCTGTCCAATAGGCGAAATGACGCCCATGCCTGTGATGACGATACGTTGCATGAAAAGAATACCTGACTAACCAGCGGCTGCCGCAGAAGCTTTTGCGGCCAGCTGTTTTTTGACGAGGGATATGACATCGCCTACAGTGCTAAATTCACTCGCATTTGTATTGGCGTTAAAGGGCAATTCAATACCAAATTTATCTTCGAGAGCAAAAACGACTTCAACCATATCGAGCGAGCTGACATTTAAGTCGCTTAGTTTTGCCTCGGCTGATAATTGACTACGATCAATCATAGCTTTTTGGGCAACAATATCAAGAATTTCATCTATTTGAGATTGGGGCATGATCTTACCTTAGGGTCTAGATTCGTCAATAATACAACATTTTTATACCAGGGTTCTGCTTGGGCTATCTTGCTAGTCTTTTTTCATGTTTTGCTCAAGTGTGTCGATGCGTGTTGAAAAAAGCTCAATTTTCTTCATAAATTTCTTAATTCTACCAAAATAAAAATGATTTTCGATCATTGTTTGACGTGGAATAGCTGGGATACCCCCGATGACAGAGCGTGGTGCTATGTTTCCGGCAATTCCGCTCATGCCCATCGCAATGACATCATCACCGATTTTGACGTGATCCGCGACACCTGTAGCGCCGCCTAATACAACACGGTTGCCCATGGCCACACTGCCAGCAACGCCGACATGGCCGCAAAGCATACAATTTTCGCCAATTTGAACATTGTGACCTACCTGAACTTGATTATCGATTTTTGTACCATTACCGATTGTTGTGGCGGCGATGGTGCCGCGATCGATACTGCTATTAGCTCCTATCTCAACATCGTGACCAATGATTACATTTCCAAGAGATGCAATACGCAGGAGTTCTAAATTGGTGTTGTCTTCCCCAACCGAACCACTGGCTTTCGCATCTTCAACGCTTCCAAGTTTGGGCGTAACAAAACTAAAGCCATCGGCTCCTATGCTGCTATTAAAATGAATAATGACACGGTCACCGATGACGACGGAGGCCCCAATTTTAACGCCCGGATAGAGGAGGGCGTTTTTTCCAATCGATGCATGCGGACCCACATAGATTTGTGGATAAAGAATGCTGTTGTCGCCGATGATGGCTGCTTCCGATATATAAGAATGGGCCCCGATCGAGACATTAGCGCCAATCTTAGCGCTGGGTTCAATAATCGCTGTGGGATGAATTCCCGGTGCTACAGAAGGGGCGTTCGCAAAAAGATTTGTCAATTTTGACATAGCTAAACGAGGGCGCTCGACAATAATCGAAGCTTTAACAATCCCTGGTTCTAACAGAATGTCGCGGCTGATAATAGCTGCTTGGACCTTCATTTGAAGTAATATTGGAAGGAGCGACTTGTCGACCGCGAGCGCTACGTCATGTGCGTCCTTGAAATCGCTTGGATGGACGACCCGCTTGATCACTAAGGAGCCATCTCCCACGAGTTCACCATCAAGAGCGCGAGCTATTTCTTGCATTGTATAGGATTTATTGGCCATAGAACTACTCGTTATCCCTGTCGTTTTAAGGGTGTGTTGGGGAGCTTTCGTTTCACAAGAGGTGAGAAGAAAACCCAGGAGATTGGGCTATAGGCATAGCGATTTTGCTGGAGTGTGAATAGTTATTTAGTTGTAAGAGCAAGAAAATGAACATTTTTTTTAATAAAGCATGAAACTTATCAATTTGTTAGGCCTTCTTGGGCATAACTAGGGGGAAGTGGGTTAAATCCAATATTTCAGACAAAATTAAGACTGTTATCCCTAATATGGACCTACCCTGTTGTTTGTCGACTGGCATTGTAAGAACTCTCCGGTTCCTAAAGTGAGTAAGCTCATGACCCCTTTGTCCCCATTATCCGAGTTTTTGACGGCGTCAGGAGATGCTGCCTATGATTGGGACTTAAAGTTGGATCAGATCACTTGGTTTGGTGCGTGGGAGAAACTTTTTGGTTTGGAAGGGACCCCCCCCCACAATTCCGAAAGTTTTTATAAAATAATCCATCCTGAAGATCGACACCTCGTTTTTGGAGCCGAAGAAAACATTATAGATCGGCAATACCGTTTTCGAAATTCAAGTCAAAAGTTAGTTTGGGCGCATGAACGGGGCAGCACTGAAAGTGAAAACGGTCATGTGGTGCGTCAACGCGGCTTGTTGCGTGCCGTCGACAAGCCTCTCCAAAAAGTTTCGTCACATGATGTTTATGGCCACGATCTTTTAACGGGCTGTTATGATCGTGCCGGCATGCTCAGTCAAATAACCAAAATGCTCGAGTCATCTCAAGCCTTGCGACGCACGTTTGCCTACATGGTTGTGGGTATTGATAAAATGTCTTTCGTCAATGAAGCCATTGGTATGGAAGCAGGGGATGCATTGCTGCGAGGTGTGGCTGAACGCCTTTCGAACATTATGCCAGCACGTTGTTTGCTGGCTCGTGTGGGCGGCGACATGTTTGGCATCTTGCTGCCAAGGCCGTTAGGCGATGATGTAAAATCTGTGGCGGAGCATGTTTTGCAAAGCTTCCGAGATCATCCTGTGTTGACATCCGTTACCCCTCTGCATATCACAGTTTCTATTGGCGCCATTCGTCTCCCAACAATTGCGCGTAATGCGACTGAAGCTATGATTTTTGCGGAACAAGCTTTTCATGACGCCCATCAACGTGGCCGCAATCTTTTTGTCGAATATTTGGATCAGCCCGAACGTGTTCAGGGTACGCGTCAAATGTTGGAACTTGGTGAACGCATCAAGCACGCGTTTAAAAGTAATGGGTTTCGATTAGCGTACCAGCCTGTGGTGGATACAATAACAGGGCAAGCGGTTTTTTATGAGGCGCTTGTAAGAATGTTTGGTGATGACGGACAACCTATATCGGCAGCTCTCTTTGTTCCCGCCATTGAACAAATGGGATTAGCCTTCGAATTAGACCGCGTTGTCTTAAATGCGGCTGTCAAGGAAATGGAAGCTTATCCCAATCTTTCACTGGCTATCAATATATCAGGCCTCACGGCATCTCATGCGGATTGGTCAGAATATATGCAAAATGTTCTCGGATCACGCCATGATATTGCACGCCGTCTTATTATTGAAATTACAGAAACAGCGGCGCTTGTTGATGTTGATGAAACAAAGCGTTTTGTTGATTTGTTACGTAAGCTAGGGGGGCGGGTTTCGCTTGATGATTTTGGCGCAGGGGCAACATCAATCCGACATCTCCGTTCTTTATCGCTTTCAATTATGAAAATTGACAAAGAGCTGCTTTATAAAATTTTGACACAGCCCGAACAGCAACATCTTGTCCGTATGCTCATTGAACTAGGGCGAGGGCTTGGATTACAAACAGTGGCCGAAGGCATTGAGACTGAAGAGGTTGCGGCCTGGCTTCGTCAAGAGCGTATCGATCTGATGCAGGGATATTATTTTGGTAAACCGAGTTTGGACCGCCCATGGGTTACCCCTTCTTCTTCAAAAGGGGGCCATGCACAAAGTCCTAAGGAATCAACCGGCACAAAGCCCAGTGGAGCTTCCTCGGTAAAGCCGCTTTTTAGTTCGGCGAGTGCTCCCTAATAGAACCAATATATTTTAGCTTATCGTGGTTCCGCTTTTCCTTTAGCCAAATCAGCTAATTGTCGTTGCAGAGCCGCGATCTTACTCTGAACCTCTTCCCCTGAAACAGTTGAAGAAGAGGCTTGAGTGGTGGCCGGCGTCGGCATCGGCATAATATTACTTGAAGGCTTAAATGCGGCTTCTTCGGATTGCTCGCGCGATTCGGTTTTACCTGCCTCCGACGGTTCTTGGCCGGGTTTCAGCACGCCATCGGCTCCTGCGCCAAAAGGCGAAAAAACACGCATTGCCCGTTCGAACATTGCTAAATTTTGTTTGCTCATTTCTTCAAGTGTTGTTCCAAAGGGAAATAAGCCACCAAAGGTGTTTTGAAAATAACCGCGGATCTGTTCTTGATTTTTAGCTAGCGTTTGCATGCTGTGCTCAAGATATTTGGGCACCATCCACTGCATATTGTCGCCGTAAAAGCCAATTAACTGACGTAAAAAGCTAATCGGCAATAGATTTTGTCCTGTCTTGCCCTCTTCCTCAACAATAATTTGAGTAAGAACGGAGCGTGTAATATCTTCGCTCGTTTTTGCATCATAGACATTAAATTCTGTGCCCTCTTTAACCATTTGGGATAGGTGCACGAGGGTTACATAAGAACTCGTGGCTGTATTATAAAGCCTCCGATTGGCGTATTTCTTAATAGTGATGCTTTGTTTGTTGGCGTTTGATTTAGGCGCGTCGCTCATGGGGTGATCCTGCGCATGTTCGTTAAGATTTGTCATATGGTTAATATCCACCAAAGCATGGGTAAAACTCAAGTTAAATCTCTTAATAAAAATTAATTGTTGAAACAAGGGGATGGGGCGTAAACTAAGCCCTGTCATGACAGAATCTTCCAAACCTGATTTTTCAGATTTCACAGCACTGGCTGCCGAAGCGTGTGATCTGTGGCAAGAACATCTCTCATCTTATGCTCAAAACCCTGAGAATCGAATGCATTTGATGTCTTTTGTCGAACCGCAGCGTCAGCTGTTGTCTCGTTTATTTACCGATTATACCGCGATGATGCAAAAGGCTCGTTATGATCAACCCCCAAAATCCGCCCCTTCTTCTAAGTCCGATGGATCTTCTGCGGACAACGCAGAGTCTGCCCCCTTCCCAACAAGGACCGCGGCCACTGGCGCTGCACCTGATGACACTGCTTTACGTTTGGCTCAGCTTGCCCACCGCGTGGCGCAGCTTGAACAACACATTGCCGAACTTGACAAACGACTGGCTCAAACCGGACCACGTAAAAACCCCCGCTCTCGTCAAACTGATTGAACTCCAAAATAAAATTGATCCAGCCAGAAGTGACCAATTCTTTCAGGCACTTCTTGCCGAAGCAACACAACGTATTTATCGTTTTACGGCGGGCGTAAATACGTATCATCAATATCCGCAGCGTCGTTCAGTAACCCCGATGCCGGTTATATGGCGCTCAGGAACAACGGAGGTGCGTGACTACAATCCCGATCACCCTAAGGCTCCCGTTATTCTCGTCATTCCATCGTTGATTAACCGCTTTGATATTTTAGATCTGGCGCAAGACCTCTCCTTTTTACGATGGTTGGTGGCGCGCGGTTATCGTCCCCTTGTTGTGGATTGGAATGAGCCTGGTATTCTCGAGACGTCATTTACTACCCGTCATTATCTTACCGAACGTCTCATCCCTTTTCTTGATTGGATTGTTTTGCAAACACATGCCCCCGTCCATATTCTAGGCTATTGTATGGGAGGTCTGCTTGCGGTGGCTTTAGCGGCGCTTCAACCTCGTTTTACGCAAACACTTATATGTTTAGCGACCCCATGGGACTTTCATCAACCCGATCCGATGATCGGACAAGAGTTTATTGTTTTAGCAGAGCAACTTGAGCCTATACTGAAAGATGAAAATGTTTTGTCCGTGGATTTAATTCAAACACTCTTTAGTGTTCTTCAGCCATTTAACGTTATTACAAAATTTAGTTCGTTTACGAGTAAAGACATGGCAAGCCCTGACGCTCAACGTTTCGTGGTCATTGAGGACTGGTTAAATGACGGGGTTCCTTTAACATCGGGTGTAACCCGCGAATGTATCCTCGAATGGTACGGAAAAAATGTCACAGGGCGAAACAAGTGGCATATAATGGGCCAACCCATTGATCCCCACATGATATCCATTCCATCTTATATTGTCGTTCCAGAGCGTGATCAGATCGTGCCCCCGGCATCGGCTTTAGCTTTGGCGCGGGCATTGCCCCATGCGACGTTACATGAACCGATGATGGGGCATATTGGACTTATGGCAAGTAAGCGCGCTCCCGACCAAGTATGGGCGCCCTTAGGCCAATGGCTTAGTGAGCATAGTTAAGGAGCTCGGCCCGTCAAATAAAGAGCCATGGCTCTGATTTTTAAGGTGTTTCGTGACGTATATAACGATGGTTAATAAGAGCTTCCTTGGCGTTATCTCCTTTGTCGAAAGGGCTGCAACTAAATCACGTGGGCACTATTTGCTCTTTGAGCTATAAAAAGGTACAATAACAGAAGTCGCTTATTCGAGGAGGATGTCATGTCGGGTCAAACGATGCCTCAGTTATCGATGGGTTCATCGATCGAAGGCTTTGAAGAAATAGATATGCCCGAACGTCTTGATAGCGCGACAGCTTTTGACATTGAGAAGGATATTTTAACCCGTATCGCGAATGGGTGCCAAAATGTTGTACTCAATTTTCAGCACGTTCATTTTTTAACGGCAGCTGGATTGCGTATGGTTTTAGTTATCTTAAGATCCGTCAATGAAGCGCAGGGCCATTTAACCATTGATCATCTACATGGGCAGGCCCGGTCGATGGTTGAAGCTTGCGGGTTTGATCGTTTTATTCCTGTTCAGAATTCATCGGATTCTTCTTCGTCTCTCGCCGCCTAATCATTCGAATGTAAATGACATTCTCAGGCCCCTTGCCACTCACGATTCTTGAAGAATTTCTCTTGCTGGCGCTCGATGATGCGGCCGGTGAGTTCTACGCTCTTCCTCGCAGTACACTGGATTGCGCTTGTGCTGGAGCGTTGCTGATGGACCTTACACTTCGTCATCGAATTGATAATGATCTCAAGGATATGTTTACCATCGACACGACTCCAACAGGGGATGATATTCTCGACCCTGCCCTTTTGGTTATGTCCTTAGCACCGGTATTGACACCTCAACCTATCTATCATTGGCTCCAACTTTTTATGGCAGAAGGACAAGCCTTGCGTGAGAAAGCCTTGCGACGGCTTGAAGCGCGAGGAATTATAAGAAGCGAAAATAAAAAACTGTTGTGGGTTT